>Ga0207668_10000513_pt1 | contig 24253 bp, 19 predicted proteins | sample KBSS43metaG_FD_184323 | JGI IMG/M metagenome (GOLD analysis project Ga0207668, IMG submission 184323) | Switchgrass rhizosphere microbial communities from Kellogg Biological Station, Michigan, USA - KBS S4-3 metaG (SPAdes) (version 2) | ecosystem: Host-associated > Plants > Roots > Rhizosphere...
CTGGTCGCGGTCGCCTGGTTCTGGAAATGGTGGAGCCTCAAGCATCGCGAGCCCGACGAGATCACCAAGATGATCATCGGCAGCGGCTTCACCATCGCCGGCGGCCTGTGCCTGTTCGCCGCCGCGGCGGTGACGCCCGACGGCGGCAAGGTCGGCCTGTTCTGGCCGTTCATGTTCCACCTGCTGAACAGCATCGGCTTCGCCCACATCCTGCCGGTCAGCCTGGCGCTGTTCACCAAGATCGCGCCCAAGCAAATCGCTGCGACCGTGATCGGCCTCTATTATCTCGCCTTCTTCGGCGCGAATAAAGCCGTCGGCTACGTTGGCGGGCTCTATTCGAGCCTCCCGACCACCACCTTCTGGCTCATCCACGTCGCCAGCGCGGCCGTCGGCCTGGTCGCCTTCGTCCTGTTCAAGCTGGTCGTCGGCAAGCGGATGATGGGCAGCCCGCAGGACCAGGCGGCGGCCCTCAGCTAGGGCACGATCGGCAGGTACACCGCGCTTGCGGTGGCACCGCCATGGAACACGCTCTGCGTCGCCTTCCGGTAGTCGGCCGGCTTGGCGAAGAAGATGTTCGGGACGAAGGTCTGCGGGTTGCGGTCGTAAAGCGGGAACAGGCTCGACTGCACCTGGACCATGATCCGATGGCCCGGCAGGAACACGTGGTTCACGTTGGGCAGGCCCCAGCGATAATGCTCCGCCTTGCCGGCGCGGAGCGCACGCGGCTTCGCGTAACTGTCGACGTAGCGGCCGCGGAAAATCTCGATGCCGATGCCAAGCTCATAGCCGGACATGTCGCCCTTCGAGCCCTGTGACGCACCTTCCGGCGCTTCGTTCGGATAGACGTCGATCAGCTTCACCACCCAGTCGCTGTCGGTGCCGCTGGTCGCGGCGAACAGGTCGACCTCGGGCGCGCCCATGATGTGCACCGGCTTGGTCAGTGGCGCGGTCTGGTAGCTGAGGACGTCGGTGCGGCCGTCGACGAACCGCTGGTCGCGCACCAGCCACGGCTTCCATTGCGCATCGTCGCCCATGTTGATCGGGCGCGGGATGAACGGCACCGGCTTGGCCGGGTCGGAAACGTAATCGTCATGGCCGCCCGAGGCCGGACGATCGAAGCTCGCGCCATAGTCGCCGGTCAGGAACAGCGGGGTCTGGGTGCCCATCGGCCAGCGTGGGCTCGCCTGCCACTGGTTGATGCCGGTCGCGTAGGTCAGGACGTTGGGCGTCTGCGGGTCGGGCGCGCCGCGAAGGTAGTGATCGAAGAATGGCTTTACCCACTTCATCCGCCATTCGCGCGCGGTGTCGCCGGTGAAGGTCAGGTCGCCGAGGTCGTAGCCGTAGTGGTTGGCACCCGAATGCCGCCACGGGCCGATCGCGAGGTGCAGCAGGCCGCTGCCTTCATACTTGTCCTTGAGCGCCTTGTAGACCGCGGGTCCGCCGTAGCTGTCCTCCTGGTCCCACTGGCCGACCTCGATCAGCGTCGGGACGGTCAGCGGGCGCGCCGCGAGCCATTTGTCGACCGCCTGGCCGGACCAGAATTCGGTGTAAGCCGGGTTCTGCATCAGCTTCTGGACGAACGGGACATTGGTGATGTTGAGGCGCTGGGCATAGTCGCCCATCGAGCCGGCCTCGAGATAGCGGGTGTAATCGTCGCCCGGCCCCGGCGCGATGTTGCAGCAATCGCCCTTCCCCGTGCTCTGCGACACGGCGAAGTCGAACCCGCTGACGCGGAACGCACCGTTGTGAAACCAGTCGTCGCCCATCCAGCCATCGACCATCGGGCTTTGCGGCACCGCGGCCTTCAGCGCCGGGTGCGGGTTGATCTCCGACGCCAGGGTCAGGAAGCCGAGATAGGATGAGCCGATTGTCCCGACCTTGCCGTTGGACTCGGGCACGTTCTTCACCAGCCAGTCGATCGCGTCGTAAGCGTCGGTGCTCTCGTCGATGCCGGTGTTGTTGAGCGGCCCGACGATCGGCCGGTTCATGACGAACTGGCCTTCGCTATTGTGCATCCCGCGGATGTCTTGCTGGACGATGATGTAACCGTCCTCGTAGAATTCCTTGTACATCGCGGCGAGGATATCGACGCCGTGCTGGCTGCCCATCCGGCTCATCGAGCCCTTGGCGTCATAGGGCGTGCGCGACAGTAGGATCGGGCCGCCGGTCGTCCCCTTCTTCATCACGATGACCGTGTAGAGCTTGGTCCCGTCGCGCATCGGCACCATCGCGACGCGCTTTACATAGTCCGCTTCGGGCAGGACCGAGTCATATTTGTCGACCACGTCCGGGGTCATCGGCGTGACCGCCGGCGCGGCGGCGCTGGCGATGCTGGCGGAGGCGAGAATCAGGGCGGCGAAGCCGAGTGCGGTGCGGATCATTCCTCGCCCGTAGGCAGGGCCGGAACCAAGGGCAAGAAGCTCCGGAACGGCCGCGAATAGGTGGAACCCCTTATTGTGCGGCGCAGCATGAAAAGGCTGTGTCGGCCAGCCAACATAACGGGGATTTTCATGACGAAACTTACTCTACTCGCGGCCGCCGCCGCGATCGGTCTCCCTCAGGCCGCGCAGGCCAAGGCCGGCGACGTGCTGGTCCGCGCGCGCGCCATCCTGGTCGCGCCCCAGGAACGGTCGGGCTCCGTGCTGCCGACCTTCCCGGGCGAGAAGGTCAAGGTGTCCGACAGCTGGGCGCCGGAAGTCGACTTCACCTACATGGCGACTGACCATTTGGGCTTCGAGTTGATTGCCGCGACGACCAAGCACCATGCTTCGGGCAAGAACGGCACGACCGGCTCGATCGGCAAGCTCGCCTCAACCTGGGTGCTGCCGCCGACGCTGACCGCGCAATATCACTTCAACCCCGCCGGCCACGTCCGGCCGTACGTCGGGGCGGGCGTCAACTACACCATCTTCTACTCCGAAAAGGCGAGCAGCGGATTGAAGGCGGCGGTCGGCCCGACCAAGGTCAATATGAAAAACAGCCTGGGCCCTGCGATCCAGGCGGGCGTCGACTTTGACATTGGCAAGAATATCTTCCTCAACCTCGATGCCAAATGGATCCAGATCGATACGACGGCGCGGCTCGATACGACCGCGCTCGGCACCGAGAAGGTCAAGGTTCACCTCGACCCGCTGGTGATCGGGATCGGCATCGGGACCAAGTTCTAGTGATGGTCCGCGGGGGTCGGCTCAGTAGCTGACCTCCGCCACCTTCTCCTTCATTCCGGCTTCCGGCTGGCGGCCGAACAGCTTGTTGAGCGCGGGCTTGATGAAGCCCTCAATGTCGCTCAGCCAGATCTTCACGTCCTCAATCTCGAAGCGGAGCAGGGCCAGCTTCGGATCGCTCTTGCCGTCGTACCATTCGGCAACAATGGCATTCCACAACCGGTCGATGGTCGCGCGGTCGTTGTCGAGGATCAGCTTGCCGCGAAGGCTCGCAAACACGCTGTGACCCTTGCTGGAATAGCCGGCCGCCGCCTTATTGTCCTGCGCCAGGGCCTTGGTCAGGTCATGGTCCTTGGCAGTGAAAAACCAGACAATCCCGCGCGCGCGGTCGGCTTCCTCGAACTGCGCGGTCATCGGCTGCATCGCGCTGTCGCGCGCATGGTCGAGCCCGAGCATGACGAACGGGCTGTCCTTCAGCGCGTCCCAGAATTTTGATTCAATGTGGCGGTCGTCGGCCATGTCCAAAAATCTCCTGTGATTGCCCGGTCAACGACCCCTCAGCCCTCCCGTTCCCCCATACCGCCCTAAGGACAGGTCCGATCGCCGCACGTCCTAAGCTATTGCCTTGCAATCGAATAACTCGGAACATAGGGTGAACGAATGGCCCAGGTGGACCTTCAGTCGAAGCTCGCGATTCTCGCGGATGCGGCGAAATATGATGCGTCCTGCGCCTCGTCCGGGTCGGTCAAGCGCGACTCGCGCGGCGGGCGCGGCATGGGCTCGACCGATCAGGGCATGGGCATCTGCCACGCCTACGCCCCCGACGGTCGCTGCATCTCGTTGCTCAAGATATTGCTGACCAACAGCTGCATTTTCGACTGCGCCTATTGCATCAACCGCAAGAGCTCGAATGTCCGCCGGGCGCGGTTCACGGCCGAGGAAGTGGTCCGGCTGACGCTCCAATTCTACCAGCGCAATTACATCGAGGGCCTGTTCCTCTCGTCGGGCATCATCCGCTCGTCCAATTACACGATGGAGCAGATCGTCGAGGTCGCGCGGTCGCTGCGCGAGGACCACGATTTCCGCGGCTACATCCACTTGAAGACCATTCCCGACGCGGATCCCGAGCTGATCCGCCAGGCCGGGCTCCATGCCGACCGCGTGTCGATCAACGTCGAGCTGCCCACCGAGCGCGGCTTGCAGGAACTGGCGCCGGAAAAGGATGCGGCCCGGATCGAAGGCGCGATGCGCGCGATGAAGTCCGACATCGCCGACGCCGGCGATGCGACGCGGCGCTACAAGCGCGCGCCGAAGTTCGCTCCGGCCGGCCAGTCGACCCAGATGATCGTCGGTGCCGACGCCGCCAGCGACCGCGACATCGTCGCCAAGGCCAGCTCGCTGTACGACCGCTTCGGCCTCCGGCGCGTCTATTATTCGGCGTTCAGCCCGATCCCCGACGCCAGTGCGGTCCTCCCGCTCAAACGCCCGCCGCTGATGCGCGAGCATCGCATCTATCAGGCCGACTGGCTGATGCGCTTTTACGGCTTCGCGCCAAAGGAAGTGCAAAGCGCAACGGACGCCCAGGGGATGCTCCCGCTCGACATCGATCCCAAGCTCGCCTGGGCGCTGAAGTTCCGCGAAACCTTTCCCGTCGACGTCAATCGCGCCCCGCGGGATCTGCTGCTGCGGGTGCCGGGGCTTGGCACCAAGGCAATCGACCGCATCCTCGCCTCGCGCCGCTGGCGCCGGCTGCGGCTCGACGACGTCGCCCGCCTGACGCTGTCGATCGCCAAGGTGCGCCCGTTCATCACCACCGCCGATTGGCGGCCGACCACGCTGATCGATCGCGACAATCTCCGGTCGCTGATCGTCCCGAAGGAACGGCAACTCGAATTGTTCGCTGGCTGAGCGATGCTTCGCGACGGGCCGATGATCGACGCGCACCGCGTGACCCTCGCCGCGCCCGATGACTTCGACGGCTGGCGCGACGCGGCGCGCGACCTCGCCGAGGCCGGCGTTCCCGCCGAAGCGGTGGTGTGGCAGGTCGAGGGCGGCGATCCCGACTTGTTCGGCGGTGACGGCGCCGCCACCCCCAGCGCCAGCTTTCCCGTGCCGCGCAATTTCGTCGGCCTGGCGAAATCGGTCATCTGCCACTCGGACCCCGAGCGCTTCGCTCTGCTCTACGCGATGCTGTTGCGGCTGAAGTCGAACCGTCACGCGCTCGACGACGAGGCTGATCCCGTCGTCCGGCGCCTCAACGATCTCGCCAAGGCGGTGCGGCGCGATATCCACAAGATGCACGCCTTCGTCCGCTTCCGCGAGATCGACGCCCCCGGTGACGCTGGGCGCTTCGTCGCCTTCTTCGAGCCCGAGCATCATATCGTTCGCCGCGCGGCCAGCTTCTTCGTCGAGCGCTTCGCCAACATGCGCTGGTCGATCCTGACGCCGGAACTGTCGATCCATTGGGACGGCCAAACCTTGAGCGAAGGACCGGGAGCGACCCGGGCCGATGCGCCCGCCGGCGATCCGCTCGAGGAGATGTGGCGGACCTATTACGCGAGCATCTTCAATCCCGCGCGGCTCAAGGTCGGTGCGATGCTTCGCGAGATGCCGAAGAAATATTGGCGCAACATGCCCGAGACCTCGCTCGTTCAACCGCTGATCGCGGGGGCGCAGGCGAGGGAGACGCAAATGATCCAGCGTTCCGCCGAAGCGGCCGAAGCGCTCGCGCCGCGCACCAACACACGCGCGGCGTGGGACGAATTGCTCGAGGATGCGCGCAAATGCACCCGCTGCGACCTTTACAAGCATGCGACCCAAACGGTGTTCGGCGAGGGGCCGCTCGATGCGACGATCATGTTCGTCGGCGAGCAGCCCGGCGACCAGGAGGACCTCGCGGGCCGGCCGTTTGTCGGCCCCGCCGGCCAATTGTTCGACGCCGCGCTGGAGAAAGCGGGGATCGACCGCTCGACCGTCTACGTCACCAATGCGGTCAAGCACTTCAAGTTTGAGCAACGCGGCAAGAAGCGCATCCACGCCAAGCCCGGCGCGGGTGAGATCGAAGCGTGCCGCTGGTGGATAAGCCAGGAGCGCGAGCTGATCCGCCCGCCGGTCACCGTGGCGCTCGGCGCGACCGCAGCGCACAGCCTGTTCGGCAAGACCATGGCGATCGGCCGCAACCGCGGCGTGTCGCTGCAGTTGGCCGACGGCAGCGAATGCTGGATCACGGTCCACCCCAGCTTCCTCCTCCGCATCCCCGAGGAGGATCGCAGGCTGGAGGAAAAAAAGCTGTTCCTCCGCGACCTCAACCGCATCAAAACGCGCGCCGCCGAGCTCGCCGGCTGAGGCGCAACATTGACTTTCGTTACGCTCGCGACTAACCGCGCCAACCCTTCGGACCCGTCCGAAGAATTACGGAGCAAATGAATGCACGATCGCAATCGAGAGATGTGGTCTTGTCTTGCTTCGGTCCGGTTGTCGCCCAAGCGCTAACGCTCGGCCGGCCACCGGCCGGCAAAACAAGATCCTAAAAACTGAAACGACGGCTGCACGCGCCCTGAACGGGCGTCGCGCGGCCGCAATGGGATTTGTCATGGGCGAGAAGCTTTTGGCGCAGCGCGTCCTCACCTTGCTGCGCGATACGTATGGAAAGTCCAGCCGCGAGGCTGAGGCCGCGCTCCAGTGGGCGCAGGATTCGCGCGACTGGCTGTGGCCGGATCGGATCTGGGCCGACCCCGAAACCGGGGTGGCCGGCGACACGATCGACTGGACCTCGCTGGCATCGCTGGCGGGTGACATCGACGTGTCCGCGCCGCTTCCGGAGCTGTTCGGCACCATCAGCGCGGCGCTCGATATCCTGGAGCTCGATCCGTTCGACCGCGATCTCGTGGTGACCGCGGCGGCATTCGAGCGCCTGCAGCGGCTGACCCATCTCAGCAGTCGCCTGGCAATGGCCGGGTGCGACATGCTGTCGCTGGTCGGCCAGCTTGCCGGTGCCCAGGCAACGGCGGCGGAGGCCCAGGTGCGCCGGTCGCAGGCGCTCGTGCTCGGCCTGCTGGTCATCGAGCGCCAGTATGCTGGCGCCGCCGAGCTGAAGCTTCATTGGGGTTTCGCTCAGCTGGTCGACCAGTCGTCGCTCGACGATGAAAAGATCGTCTCGACGCTCGCGGGGACGCTGCAGTCGCCGGCGCTTGGCCGGGACGACTTCATTGAACTCGACCGCGACTTCGACCTGCTCGTCCGGTTGCTGTCGGGCGCGCTGAAGACGGGCGCGAAGGGCATCAACGTGCTGATCTACGGGCCGCCGGGGACCGGCAAGACCGAGTTCGCGCGGACGCTCGCGGCGGCGGCCGGCGCTCGCCTGTTCGCTGTCGGCGAAGCCGACGCGGATGGCGATGAGCCGAGCCGTCTCGAGCGGCTGTCGGCGCTCAACCGGGCCCAGCGCGTGCTCGCCAAGCGGGCGGACAGCTTGCTGCTGTTCGACGAGATGGAGGACCTGTTCGCCGAAGCCGCGACTACGGTCAGCGGACAGCGGCGCGCGGGGTCGAAGATCTTCGTGAACCGCTTGCTCGAAGGCATGATGGTGCCGGTGATCTGGACCTCGAACTCGCTTGGCGGGATCGACCCGGCGCACCTTCGGCGCATGAGCTACGTGCTCCGCATGGGCTACCCGTCCGCGGCGGCGCGCGAGCGCATCGCCGCGCGGTCGGCCGCAACGGAAGGATCGGCCGAGGCCGTCGAGGGCATCAAGCCCTTCCTGCTGAGCGAGCCCGACAGCGCGAGCGTGGCCCGCGTGGCGCTGCGCACGGCAGCGCTTGCCGGTGGCGGTGCTGACGACGCGGCGGCGGCCGAGGAGTCCTTGCTCCGCGGCCTTCGCGGCGGCCGCCGGCTTACGCCCGCGCGATTCAGCGGTGAGCTCGATCTTTCGCTCTACGATGCGGATATCTGCATCGCCGGAGTGATCGAGGAGCTGACCCGGGACGGCGCGCCCCCGGACTTCTCGCTGCTGCTGAGCGGTCCGCCGGGTACGGGGAAGACGGCGCTCGCGGCGGACGTCGCGCGCCGCCTCGACCGGCCGCTGGCGGTCAAGCGTGCGTCGGACTTGCTGTCGAAGTGGGTCGGTGGAACCGAGGCGAACATCGCCGAGGCCTTTGCCGATGCCCGCGACGACGGAGCCGTTCTGCTGTTCGACGAAGCGGACTCGCTGTTGCTGGACCGCAGCGGCGCGCAGATGTCGTGGGAGATCACGCAGGTGAACGAGTTGCTGACGTGGATGGACAGCCACCCGCTGCCCTTCATTGCGGCAACAAACTTCGCCCGGCGGCTCGACCCGGCGGTCTTTCGGCGCTTCCTCTTCAAGGTCGATCTTCGGCCCTTGTCGGGGGAGACGCTCGGAATGGCGTTCGCGCGGTTCTTCGACAGCACCGCGCCCGCGGGGCTGTTCGAAATCAGTGGGCTGACGCCCGGTGATTTCGCGGTCGTGAAGCGCCAGCTTCGCTACCGGCCGGACTGCACGGCGGCGGAGTTGGTCGAGCTCCTGCGCCGGGAAGCCGACGCCAAGCCGGAGCCGTCCGGCCGTATCGGCTTCTGACCGAGGTGGTCCTGCAATCTTCGGGTTGCAGGACCATTTCGCTAGAAGCGATAGCCGACCGTCGCCTTCACCGCGCGCGGCGCTCCGGGGGCGATATTGTTGTCGCTATTGGCCGTCGGGAAATAATGGGCGCCGAGGATGTTCTCGACGTTCACCTGCGCTTCGAGCCCGTGCAGGAGCTTGTAATAGAGCGCCCCGTCGACGCGGGCATAGGCCGGCAGCTTCACCGCATTGCTGATCGTCGCATAGGACTTGGACCGGGCAATCAGGCCGACGCCGACGCCGAACTGCTTGGTGAAGTCGTAGCGGTTCCACAGCGAGATGCTGTGGCGCGGGACCAGCGGCACCTGGCGGCCCTTGGGCGCGGCGGTCGTCGTGTCGGTGATCTCCGCCCTCTGCAGCGTGTACCCGCCCGAAATCAGCCAGCGGTTGGTAATGCTCCGCTCGAGCCCAAGCTCGAACCCGCGGCTGCGCTGGGCGCCGGTCAGGACCGTGCGCGACGGGTCGTTCGGGTCGGTCGCGCGCGTATTGCTCCGGTCGAGCTGATAGACCGCAGCGGTCGCGAGCAGGCCGTCGAGCACCTCCCACTTCGCGCCGAATTCGTAATTGTCGAACCGCTCGGGCTCGAGGCCCTCCGTGATGTCGGTGAGGCCACTGAACTGGTCGCCCGACTGCGGCAGGTATGAGCGGCTGTAGCTGGCGTAGAGCGAGAGATCGGCGGTCGGCTTCAGCACGACGCCGACGCGCGGCGACCACAGGCTGTCGCGCCGCCTGAACGCACCGCCGCCGGTCGGGCGGAGGTCGTCGACGTCGACCTTGAAGCTGTCGAACCGGACCCCGGCGACAATCTCAAGCCAGCGCGCCGGCTTGATCTGTTCCTGGATGTAGGCGGCAGCGACGGTCGCCTTGACGCGGTTGTTGGCGTCGCTTGCAATCGGGGCGAAGACCGCGCCCGTGTCGCGCGTCGGATCATCGACGGGCACGAATTGCGCGCCGCCGGTAAAGCCAGCAGTGGTCCGCAAGTTGCGCGATTTCTCCCGGCCGACTTCGAAGCCGAGGAGCAGGGTGTGGTCGATGCCGCCCAGCCGGCCTTCCCAGATCAGATCGGTCTGGCTGAATGCTGTGCGGCGGTCGTTGCGATTGTTATACCCGGCGAGGGTGACGATGCCGGTCGCCGGATTGAAGCTGTTGGCGAAGACGTTCTGGTAGAATTTGTCATAGTCGCCGACCATCGTCCGGTTCTTGAGCGTCAGGTTGTCGCCGAAGCGATGCTCGATCGCGAAGGTCGCGAGGTTCACGTCGGCGCGCGCGAAGCTGAGGCCGGGATCGCCGAAGAAGGTGGCGGTGTGGCCGCGAATAGGCTCGTCGCCGTCGGCGGGGACGCCTCGGTCGGCGGTGCGGCGGTCGTGGAAATATTCGTAGCTGAGGTCGATGCGCGTGTCGGGCCCAAGCTCGATAGCGGCGGTCGGGTTGAGCCCATAGCGCTTGAGGTCGACGTGATGGCGGAAGCTGTCGCCGTCCTCGTAAACGCCATTGAGGCGGACCCCGACATCGCTGCCGAGCGGCTGGTCGACGTCGCCAGTGAAGCGCACGCCGCCCCAGCCGTCGCCCGATGCGGTCATCGCGCGCGCGGGATTGAGGCTCGGCTTCTTCAGCACCCGGTTGACGATCCCGCCGCCACCGCCGCGGCCGAAGATCATCGCATTCGGGCCCTTCAGCACCTCGACCCGGTCGATGTTGTAGAAGTCGCGGAAATACTGGACGTCGTCGCGTACGCCGTCGACGAAGAAGTCGGCGGTGCTGCTGTTGCCGCGCAGCACGATCTGGTCGCGGTTGCCCTCGCCCGAGCCGTAGGACGCGCCGGGGACGAAGTTGAGCAGGTCGGTGATCGAGCGGAACTGCTGGTCGCGGATCTGCCCGCTGGTGACGATGGTCAGCGCCTGGGGCACGTCCTTGATCTTGGTGTTGGTCTTGGTCGCCGTGCTGGTGACCTTGACGCCATAGGGAATGCGTTCCCCGGTGACGACGATCTCTCGCTGGTCGGCGCTAGCGCCCTCCGCTCCAGATGCCGATGCCTCTGCGGCGAAGGCCGGCGTGGCGATTGCAAGAGCGGCCACGGCCGAGCACAGAAGCAAGCGATTCATTAGATCCCCTTTGAGCCTTGCCCAAGGGTCTATCGTTATTGATAGTCATTCGCAATATCATTCTACCGAGCATGAATGCCGAGCCGCATCCCGCCCTTCGGCCGCAGCGTGACCATGCCCGACACCTCGGCGCGGTGACCTGGCGGCAGTTCGAACCGCCAGTCCGCCAGCCACACCGCGAGGATGGTCAGCGCTTCCGCGGTCGCGAACTGGGCGCCGACGCAGGTCCGCGGCCCGCCGCCGAACGGCAGATACTGGAAACGATGGCGGTCGCCCTTGCCGGCGAAGCGCTCGATGTCGAACGCGTCCGGGTCGCGCCAATATTTGCGGTGGCGCTGGAGCAGCCACGGCCAGATCGAGATGATGTCGCCGCGCTCGACCTTATGCCCGCCGATCTCGTCGGGCTCGATCGCCTGCCGGTCGAAGCGCGGCACCGGCGGATAGAGCCGCATCGACTCCATCAGGAACAGGCGCAGGCGCGGCACACGCTCGGCGACGTCATCCGCGCCGCCGGCCAGCGCAGCCTTGGCCTCGGCGGCCATTTCCTCCTGCAGCGTCGGTTGCGCGGCGAGCAGGTACAGCGTCCACGTCAGGGCATTGGCCGTGGTCTCGTGGCCCGCGAGATAGAAAGTCGCGGCATTGTCGATCGCCAGCGCCCGCGCCTCGTCGTCGGGGAAGCGCTGCCGCAGCGCGTCGATCACGCCGCTTAGGAAGTCAGGGGCAACCCGCCCGTGCCAGCGATCGTCGACGACCGCAGCCAGCGTGTTGCGCAGATGCACCTGCCCGCGCTTGCCGGCGCGACCCTTGGGCGTGATCGGGAATTGCGGCAGGCGGAACAGCGCCAATATCCGCGCTTCCGAAAAGCCTTCGATCGCGGCTGCGATCTGCGCCATGGACTGGTCGGAAATCAGCCGCGGGTCGCCGCCGAACAACGCCAGCGCGATCACCGTCATCGTCGCCCGCGTCGACTCCGCGGCCATGTCGCGCGGCTCGCCAGCCGCCCAGCGCGCCATCGCCTCGCGCGCGGCCTGGACGAACATCGCCCGCTGCGCCTCGACCGCCGCGGGCGAGAAGCTCGCCGCGACGATCTTGCGCTGGTCGCGCCACAACTGGCCGTCGGAGGTCAGCAGCCCGCGCCCGATGATCGGGTCGAGCAAATGCTTGACGATGTCCGGCTTCACATAATTGGCGGCATTGTCGAGGAGGACGTGCTCGATGAGCTCGGGGTCGAGCAGGATATGAACCTGGAAGCCGAGGATGTTGCGCTTCAGATAGTCGATCTCGAACGCCCGCTCGGACCAGCCATAGACCGACGTCCGCGCCCGCTCGCCGAAGAAGCCGCGCCACGTCGCGACCGGCTGGGTCGGGCGCGGCGGGTACGGCGGGACGAACGGCACGGTCACGCCTCGATTCCCTTGACCGGCACTTGCCGCGCTTGCTCCATTGCTCGGTCATATTCCTCGATCAGCCGGTCGAAGCTGTCGCGGAAGGCGACGGCTTCGGTGCGAAACGGGACGGTGGAGTCACCGGCGATCGGCGGCGACAGCAGCCAATCGAGATGCTGCTCCGCCGCCGCTTTGCGCGCACCGCGACGGCTGGCGTCATAGAGGTCGAGCATCGCGTCCTCGACCAGCTGGAAGCGCTTGCTCCACACCCGGATCCAGTTGGCGCCCTGCTCGCCATAGCGGCGCAGCCACACGACCTGCGGATCGTCGAGGTCGACCGCGTCTCCCTCGGCCCAGATGACCTTCGAGCGCTCGTACATCAGTTCCTGGAAAACGAGCTCGGACTCGGTCCCCCACCGCTCGGCCAGCACCGGATCGGGCCGCGCGAAATTGCCGTCGGGATAGATGAAGCGGTCGGCGAAGATCGGATGGTCGAAGGTCAGCGGCCGGAGCTCGGGCAGCTCGAGATAGATCGCCATCTCGGTGAAGGTGCTCGCCTCGCGCTCGTTGCGGAGGTTCTTCGCCTCGAACGTCGGGACGTTGCCCTGGCGAATGTAGGGCATCGTCGACGCGTGATACATTTCGTGCAGGTAGCGCAGGTCGCGAATCGCCAGCTTGTCGTAATCGACCAGCAGGATCCCGCCCCACCAGGTGGAGAAGTGGGTCCATTCGATGTGCGGCTCGGACGCCTGGTAGAAAAAGCGCGGCACGCGAGCGAAGCGCTCGACGACGCGATGCACCGCGCCGCCGGATTCGTGCGAGCGGCGGATGGGGCCGTCCGACCATAGCCTCATCACATAAGCGTGGATGTCGGCCGGTTCGATCAGCAGGTCGACGGTCTCCGGCTTCAGCGGCCTACTCCCATTTGCTGCCACGAGGCCGCGAGACGTGGCGCCGTCTGCTCAGCCAGCGCCGGGTCGATCAAGGCGGTCATCGCGGGCGTCAGGCACAAGCGGACCACCTGTTCCGACGGACTTCCGCGCAGGACCGTGCGGAGGACATCGGTCGTTGCGCTGTCCGGCGGGGCAATGCCCATCAGCAGGACGTCCGCGCCATGCAGCGCGTCGATCCCGAGCGCCGCGCCGACACGCCGCGCGGCGTCCTCCTGCACCTCGCGATAGCGGCGCGGCAAGTCGAACACCGCGTGCCGCCGCATCAACTCCGTGCCCCACGCAAGCGACAGCAGGTTCTTGAACCACTTGTTGCCGAACAGGCTTGGCCGCTCGGTGCGCGAGAACACCCCGCCGACGCGATGATAATAGCCGCCGAACGGCTTGCTGTGGCTGATCACGAATGCCGGGATATTCGTCGCGTCGAGCGCCACCTCGAACGCGCGCGCGACACTGCCGACGTACGTCAGGTCCGGGATGATCGCGACATCGGGCCGCTTGTTTGCAAGGAACGCGACGAACGCGTCGAACTGGTCCCAGACCTGCCCGTCGATCGCCGACGGCTGGCTGATCCAGAACAGGCCGCCCTGCTCGATCCGCTCGACGACGTCTTCCCACCGCGCGCGGTCATGGCGCAAACAGCGCAAGCCAAGCGCCTCGGCATAGGCCGGGAAACCCTCATATTCGCCGTCGAAAATATGGATGCTCGGCGCCTCGGTCTGCGCGCGATATTCGGCCATCAGCTTGAAGATGCCCTCGCTGGCGCCCGCAGTCGGATAGCGGAACGGGAAATCTTCAGCGGCGAAGCGGACGATCGGCGCCGCCCACTCGATCCACGTCTCGAAATAGGCTTCGTGCAGCGCGTCCTGCTTCTGCGTCCACGGCTCCCGATAGCGGTCGAACAGGCTGGCCTTATCGTCGACGAGCGCCGCCAACGCGGCTTCCGACTCGGGCATCACCAGCGAATAGATCGTGCCGGTCGCGCCGGCGGCGAGCAGCGCCGACTTGGCGTCGGGCGCGGCATAGTCCGGCAATTGCTGGTTGACGCTGATACTCATTCCGCGGCGAGCAAAGTCTCCGCGCCTCCAAGGTCGACCGACACCAGCCGACTAACGCCTTTCTCAATCATCGTCACGCCGTAGAGCCGGTGCATGCGGCTCATCGTCACCGCATTGTGGGTGACGATCAAATAGCGCGTGTCGGTTTCCTGCGTCATTTTGTCGAGCAGTTCGCAGAAGCGCTCGACGTTGGCGTCGTCGAGCGGCGCATCGACTTCGTCGAGCACGCAGATCGGCGCCGGGTTGGTCAGGAACAAGGCGAAGATCAACGCGATCGCCGTCAGCGCCTGTTCGCCGCCCGAAAGCAGGGTGAGGGTCGACAGGCGTTTGCCCGGCGGCTGGGCCATGATCTCCAGCCCCGCCTCAAGCGGGTCGTCGCTCTCGACCAGCTGGAGGTGCGCCTGCCCGCCGTCGAACAACGTCGTGAACAGGCGGCGGAAGTGGTTGTCGACCTGTTCATAAGCTTCGAGCAGCCGGACCCGGCCTTCGCGATTGAGGTTGCCGATCGATCCGCGCAGGCGATGGATCGCCTGGGTCAGCTCCTCGGCTTCCTCGGCGCCCTTGGTGCGGGTTTCATCGAGCTCGGCGAGTTCCTGCTCGGCCACGAGGTTCACCGGCCCGATCCGCTCGCGCTCCCCGGTCAGCCGCTCCAGTTGCGCCGCTTCCTCGTTGGCGTCGCGCACTTCGCCCGGATCGAACGCTAGTTTATCGGGCAGCCGCTGCGGCACGCATTCGAATTTGTCGACGCAGCTGCGGGCGATCTCCGCACTCCGCGCCTGCTGGGCTTCGGCGCGCGCCGCCGCCGCCGCGCGGCGTTCGCGCGTATCGGCCGAATGCTCGTTGGCGGCGGCAATGGCCTGCGCGGCACCGACAACTGCTTCCTCGGCCTCGCGCTCCGCGCCCGCGGCCTCGGCGATCCGCACCTGGCTTTCGTCATTGGCGCGCTCGAGGTCGCGGATGCTTGTGTCGAGCTCGACCGGCTCGCGCTCCAGCTCGCCCCGTTCGGCGGAGAGCTGCTTCTGCCGCTCGACCGACTCGGTCAGCCGCTGCTCGGCATCGGCCTCGCGCTTGCGCCACTCCGCCTGCTCGCGCGCGGCGGCGCTGTGGCGTTCGCGATCGGCGGCGGTCTCGCGCGCCCGCGTTGCCGCCTCGGCGCGCTTGTCGGCGACCGCTGACGCGGCCACGGCTGCGGCGTCGCGCGACGCTGTGGCATCCTGTTCGAGCGCCGCCGGATCGGGCAAGGCGGCGAGCGCCCGTTCGGCCGCGGTAACCGCCTCCCGGGCCGCGTCGAGCACCGGATCGAGATCTTCTTGGCGTTGCTCCAGGCCCGAGCGCTGCGCCTCGATCCGCTCCAGCGCGGCGGCGGCCGAGTCGATTGCCCGCGTCGCGTCGCGCGCATCGCGTTCCGCCGCCAGCGCCGCGTGGCGGGCTTGCTCGGCCTCGGCGCGGCATTGCTCCATCGCCGCCAGCGCGCCGTCGCGCTTGCCGCTGGCTGCGGTGACCGCGGCGTCGAGCGCGGGCAGCTGCGCTGCGAGCTCGGCGTGACGATTGGCGCGCAGCAGGCGCTCGGCCGCTGCCGCGCCCGATCCCTCGGCGATGAACCCGTCCCACCGGCGGAGCTTGCCGTCGCGCGTGACGAGCCGCTGTCCGACCGCCAGTTGCTGGCCGCCGTCTTCTTCGACCACCGCCACCTGTTGCAACCGGCGCAGCAATTCCTTCGGCGCGGTGACCCGGTCGGCCAGGCATTCGCACCCGTCCGGCAGGCCCGGATCGCGCGGGCCGGTTTCCGATCCCGCCCAGCGCCGCGCCGAATCGCCGCCGATCGCCGCATCGGAATCCTCGCCCAGCGCGGCGGCTAGCGCCCGCTCGTAGCCCGGCTCGGCGCGCAGGCTGGCAATCGCCGCCCCGCCCCCATGCTCGAGCGCTCGGGCGAGCGCGTCATGTTCCGACTTCGCCGCGGACAGGCCGGCGCGCGCCGACGCGAGTTCGCTTTCGGCCGCGTCGCGCTGCTCGGATGCGGTCGCCCGCCCCTGCTCGGCCTCGACCCGGCGCGCCTCTGCCGCAGCGAGCGTCTTGGCCGCCGCCGCCGCATTGGCTTCCGCCGTCTCGCGCGCCTGCACCTGGTCGCTGCCGTCGCCGAGCGCGGCCAGTTGCTCGGCCAGCCGCCCCCGCTCCAACTCGGTCCGCCCGGATTGCGCGCGCGCCGCTTCGAGCGCGGCATCGGCTACCCGCCGCTCGGCGCGCATGGCTGCCTGCCGCGCGAGAATTTCCGCGAGTGCCGCCTCCGCTTCGCGCGAGCCGGTCTCGGCGTAGCTAAGTTCGGTCGCAATCCGCGCCGAGTGCGCCTCGGCGTCGTCGAGCCGGCGGCTGAGCGTGGCGCGCTCATCCTCGAGCTGCGCGATGGCGCGGGCGGCGTCGCCCTTGAGTGATTCCTCGCGTGCGATGTCGCCCTTGAGCGAGGCGTCGAGCCGGTCGAGTTCGGCCAGCCGGCGGGCAACGGTGTCGCGCCGCGCCCGCGCCGTCGCCAGCTGATGCGCCAGTTCATGCCCCTGGTCGCGAATCTCGCCGAGCGCAGTGCGGCGCTGCGTCAGCACCTCGTTGGCGCGATCGTGCGCGGCCTGGGCCTCGGTGATCGCCCGTCCGATCCGCTCGACTTCCTCGGCCGCGGCCGTGGCCTCGGCCAGTGCCAATTCGGCCGCCGCCTCGGCCTCGACCCAGCGCGCGTGGATCAGCCGTGCTTCGACCAGCCGGATCTGGTCGGTGACCTTGCGGTAGCGCTCGGCCGCGCGGGCCTGGCGGCGCAGCTGGGCGGCGCGCTGCTCCTGGTCGGACAATATCTCCGACAGGCGGGTGAGGTTGGCTTCGGTCGCACGCAGTTTCTGCTCGGCATCCTTGCGCCGCGCATGCAGGCCGGAGATGCCGGCGGCCTCTTCGAGCAGCAGGCGCCGCTCAACCGGCTTGGCGGAAATGATCGAGCCGACCTTGCCCTGGCTGACCAGGGCCGGCGAATGCGCGCCGGTCGCGGCGTCGGCGAACAGCAGCGACACGTCCTTGGCGCGGACGTCACGGCCATCGATCCTATAAGCCGAACCCGCGCCGCGCTCGATCCGGCGGGTGACTTCACTTTCCTGGAGCGCCGGATCGTCTTCCGCCGTCCGATCCAGCAGGATGGATACCTCGGCGAAGTCGCGTTGCGGACGGCTCGCGGTGCCGGCGAAGATCACATCGTCCATGCCGCCGCCGCGCAGCGACTTGGGGCTGCCCTCGCCCATCACCCAGCGGATTGCTTCGAGGAGGTTGGACTTGCCGCAGCCGTTCGGCCCGACGATTCCGGTCAGCCCGCGTTCGACACGCAACTCGGTAGGCTCGATGAAGCTCTTGAAACCGCTGAGCTTGAGCCGCCTGATTCGCAACCTCGTCGACCTCCCCCGCTACGCCAGCCTCAGCCGCCCGCTTTTTTCAGCAGCGGCTCGAGTTCTTCCCACGTCGACGCGTCTGCCTTCGTGCCGTTGACCAGGAACGTCGGCGTCGAAGCAATGCCGTTGTCGATCGCGGCCTTGGACATGGCGAGCAGGCGCTCGGTCCCCTTGGGGTCGGCGTAGCACTGCTTGGCGCGCAACGGCGTAACCCCGAAGCGCGCGGCGATCTGCGGGAAGCCGGCGGTCTGGCCGATCGCCGCGGTCCGCTCCGCGGACGTCATTTTCACCATCGCTGCGCGTTGGTCGTCGGTAAGGTCGGCGACCTTCTGGAACCACGTCGGTTGGGTTGCAAACACCACCTCGGACATCGGGAAGAATTTCGCCGCGCCGGCACAATGGGCCAACAGGCTGACCGACAGATCGGGCGCGTTAAGCAGCAAGTTGCGAAATTCGTAGCTGACCTTGCCCGTCCGCACATAACCGCGGACCAGCGGCTTGTACCCGGTCTGCTCGAAATGGCGGCAGTGCGGGCAGGCGAGCGAGCCATATTCGATCAGCTTCACCCGGGCTTTCGGATTGCCCATTTGAAACCCGCCGGCGGCCGTCTTGACGACCGTCCGCGACCAGTCGACCGCCGGTGCGGCGGACGCCGCCACCGGCATCGTCAGCGCCGCAGCAGCGATCATCAGCTTCACCGCAGCGCCTCGCGCAGCTTGGGCTCGACGCCGTCCCATGACGCCACATTTGGGATCATCTTGCCGTTGATCACGAACGCCGGCGTGCCGGTGAATTCGGGGAACTGGCTGTTGACGTCGCTGGTCACCTGGACCTCCTGGTCGATCAACTTCTGATCGGCGAGGCATTGGTTGCTCTTTGCGACCGGAACGCCGCGCGCCGCAGCCCAGTCCTGCAACCCGAGCAGGCTCGCCCAGGCCACGAACATCTGGTTGGTCGGCAGCTTCTGGATCTCGGCGACCTTTTCCTTCGGCGCGCTTTCGACGTTGGCCATCCACGTCGCCTGGTCCTTGTACAGGGCCTGCGACAGCGGGAAGAAGGTCTTCGGACCGTTGCAGCGAATGACGAGGTCGGCGGCAACATCGACCGGCCCGTGGATTACATAAGGCCGGAATTCCCAGCTGACCTGGCCGGTTTTCACATATTTTTCCATCAACACCGGCGCGCCCTCGTCCTCGAACACCTTGCAGTGCGGGCAGGACAAGGAGCCGATTTCGAGCAGCTTCACCTTCGCCTCGGGGTTGCCCATCATGAAGCCGCCGGCCGGCGTCGCGGCGACGACCTGCGTCCAGTCGCTGCCGCTCGGCGGCGCAACCGGCTTGATGTTGAGCGGTTCGTTGGTCGCTGCATTCTCGCCCTTGGAGTTGCAGGCGGTGAGTGCGGCCACCGCCGCGGCACAGACCAGGATGTGGGAAACCTTCATCGCTTCACTTGCTCCGGATGATCTCTGGAAGAGGGACGTCCTCGGGGGTGCCGAAGGACGGCGGGCCGCTACTAGCGACAATCTGCGAGGCAAGCGACTCCAGACAGGCGCGCAACTCCGGATCGGCGATTTCGCGCAAGCCTTCGCCCAATTCCTTCGGGACCGGACGCAGTTCCGGACGGGGCGGGCGCGGTTGCGGCGCCGGCGGCCGCCCCTGCCTGAAAATCACCCGATTGACCGCCGCGTGGCCGAAGAACCGGTTGACCCGCTCGATGATGATCGGCGCCAGATGCTGCATCAGCGGCGCATGCGCTCCTTCGACCAGCAAGGTCAGCGCGCCGCCGCCCTTCTTGCCCGTCGGGAACCGAATCGATTCGGGCGAGGACACCCGGGCGTAGCGCTCGCCGACGATCTCGCCCCAGCGGCTGACGATGGCGCTCTGGACGAAGCCGAAGCGGCGGAACGATTGCCCGCCAACCGCGCCCACGAGCTCGGCCGCCGACCGTGGCCGGCAGCTTCTTTCTTCAGGATCGGTTCTTCGCTTCGACATGGCCGAAGAGCATGCCATAGCGAAAAGGTGACCGCCAACGCCACCGCGCGCCTGATGCAACATTATGTGGATAACTTCAGGCGCTTGCCGTGGCGCGCCGAACCCGGTGCCGCGCCGCCCGACCCGTACCGGGTGTGGCTGAGCGAGGTCATGCTGCAGCAGACGACCGTGGCCACCGCCGCGCCCCGGTTCGAGCGGTTCATCGCGCGCTGGCCGACGATCGGAGCATTGGCCGCCGCGCAGGACGAGGACGTCCTCTCGGAATGGGCCGGCCTCGGCTATTATGCCCGCGCGCGCAATCTCATTGCCTGCGCCCGGGAGGTCATGCGCCGGGGCGCTTTTCCGACCACTCTCGCCGAGCTTCGCCACCTGCCCGGTCTCGGCGACTACACCGCCGCCGCCATCGCCGCGATCGCCTTCAGTGAACGCGTCGCGGTCGTCGACACCAACGTCACCCGGGTCGTTGCCCGCCTCAACGGTTTGTCAAAACCGGGCAAGGGCGAGATCCAGCGGCTGACACTGGCGTTGACCCCAGCCGACCGGCCCGGCGATTTCGCCCAGGCCATGATGGACCTTGGCGCCACCATTTGCCGCCCGAAAGCGCCGGCCTGCCCGGCCTGCCCGCTCGCCGGCGACTGCGCAGCTTACCGGTCGGGACAACCCGCGGCGTTTCCGGCGGCGAAGCCGAAACGCGTGCGCCCGGTCCGGCATGGCGTCGCTTATTGGATCGAACGCGGCGGCCAGCTGTGGCTCGTCCGCCGCGACCCCAAGGGCCTGCTCGGCGGCATGGCGGCCCTCCCGGGCGACGATTGGCTCGACCGCCCATCGCCACCGACCCGCATGACGGTCGGCACCGTCAGTCACGGCTTCACCCACTTCCAGCTCGAACTTCGCATCGATCGCTCGAGCGAGCCGATCGGCGACGGCTGGTGGCATCCGCTCGATCGCCTGGCCGATGCCGGACTGCCGACGCTGTACCGCCGCGCCATCAGCCTTGTGACCGAAGCGGCCCAAGCGCCGCGAGCGGCGGCTTGAACGCCAGCAGAGTCGCCCGTAAGAGGCGCGCAAATCCAGCATTGCCCCGGGGACAGGGAACTTCATGGACGATCGTTTTAATACCGCCGCCGGATGGGTGCTGTTCGCCGGGATTGTCGCGCTCGGCTCGTCGATCATTGCGAGCGAATCGTTCCATAGCGAACGCCCCGAGAAGATGGCCTATCCGATAGAGGGCGTCGAAGCGGCCGCGGGCGAAGGCGGCGCCGCCGCCGAGCAGCCAATCGAGGCCTATCTCGCCAAAGCCGATCAGGCCAAGGGCGCCGAAGTCTTCAAGAAATGCGCGGCCTGTCACAACGCCGACAAGGGCGGACCCAACCAGCTCGGCCCCAACCTGTGGGATGTGCTCGGCGAGCCGATCGGCCAGGGCAAGGGCTTCGCTTTCTCGCCGGCGCTGGCGACGCATGGCGGCAATTGGGACTGGAAGAGCCTGTCGGCCTGGCTGACCAGCCCCAAGTCGTTCGCCAACGGGACCAAGATGACCTTCGCCGGCATCAGCAACCCTCAGGACCGAGCGAACGTGATCGCCTTCCTCAACCAGCATAGCGACAGTCCGCTGCCGCCGCCGGCCGCACCGGCCCCGGCCGAAGCCGCCAAGGCGCCGGCTGAAGGCGTGCCGGTGACTGCCAACGCGGCGGACAATGCGGCGGCTGCGACCAACGCTACGGCCCCGGCCGCCGCCAAGCCGTAAGCTTCGTGGCGCGCAGCACCGCCGCGACGCCCGACCAATATCTCGCTGAACTCGCGCCTGACCGCGCGGCCGAGTTGCGCGTCGTCCGCGACGCCATCAATGCGGCGCTCCAGCCGGGGTTCGTCGAGCGAATGGCGTGGGGGGTGATCAGCTGGGAAGTGCCGCTCGAAATCAGCGGCCCGACGTACAATAACCAGCCGCTGCTCTACGTCGGCCTCGGCGCCCAGAAGAATTACAACGCGCTCTATATGAACTGCGCTTATTGCTCCCCTGAGAGCACGGCGCGGCTGCAGGCGGCAATGGCTGCGGTCAGCAAGACGATCGAACCGGGCAAGGCGTGCATCCGCTTCCACGCGCCGTCCGACCTGCCGCTCGATGCGATCATCGCGGAGGTCGGCTCATCGACACCGGAGGAATATGTCGCGCGGCACCGCGCGGCGCGGCACCCCTAGCCTTATTCGGACGGCGCGCCCTCGATGCGCGGCGCTTCGGGATGCTGCTCATAGAAGCGAGTCACGAACTCCCACGCCTCGTCGGCATCCTCGCACCAGTGGATCAACTCGAGGTCGTGCGGCGCGATCACGCCTTCCTCGACCATCGCTTCGAAATTGACGACGCGATTCCAATAGTCCTTGCCGAACAGCAGGATCGGCAACGGGCGGACCTTGCCCGTCTGGATGAGCGTCAACAGCTCGAACATCTCGTCGAACGTGCCGAACCCGCCGGGGAACACCGCGACCGCCCGCGCGCGCAGCAGGAAATGCATCTTCCTCAGCGCGAAATAGTGAAACTGGAAGCTGAGGTCCGGCGTGACGTAGCGATTGGGCAGCTGCTCATGGGGCAGCACGATATTGAGGCCGATCGACTCCTTGCCCTCGTCGACGGCGCCGCGGTTGGCGGCTTCCATGATCGACGGGCCGCCGCCGGAGCAGACCACGAAATGCTTCTTGCCGTCGCTGTCGTCGGCCGACCGGCTGGCGAGCCGCGCCAGCTCGCGCGCGACCTCGTAATAGCGCGCCTTGGCCTTGAGGCGTTCGGCGATCCCGCGCTGCTGGTCGTTGGTCGCGGCGGCTATCAGCGCATCGGCCATGTCGGGCGCCGGGATCCGCGCCGAGCCGTAGAAGACGAAAGTCGACGCGATATCCGCTTCGTTGAGCAGCAGCTCGGGCTTCAGCAGCTCGAGCTGGAAGCGGACCGGACGCAAGTCTTCGCGCAGCAGGAATTCGTCGTCCTGGAACGCGAGCTTGTAGGCCGGACTCTCGGTTTGCGGCGTCGAGGGGACGTGGCTGGCGGCTTGCGCGTCGACCTTCGAGGTCGGGAAGATGCGCTTCGGCGGGACTGCTTGATCAGGCATATGCAGCCCCGCCTAGCGTCATTCGATTACAGCGTCACGCCTCCCCGATTGCTTCCTCAGTTTCGCGCTTCCCGCCCCAGTCGATGCGGCGGGTCGCGTACATCACCCCGGCCAGTGCCGCGAACAGCAGCAGCGAGCCGATCAGCAGCGAGAAAGCCTCGAGGCTGAGCAAGATGTAGAGGACGGCGTAGAGGCCGATCAGCAGCGCCCCGATGAAGCCCGCGCGCCGCCAGCTGCCGAGCACCGCCGCTGAATAAGCCGTGTTCAACCCGGCGATCGCGCCCGATGCGACGATGTAGGCTGGCGCGAACCCGATCACCTCGGCGAAGGCGAGCAGAAGCACGAAGAACAGCACCAGCGCCGCACCCATCAGCAGATATTCGACCGGCGACACACGCACCCTGCCGATGACGTCGAACATCAGCAACGCGAGGAAGGTGAAGCCAATGAACAGGAAGCCGTATTTGGTCGCCCGGTTGACCTGCGAATAAGGGTCGACCGGCTCGATCAAATTGATCTGCGCATTCTGCAGCTGCGGTTCGGTATCGGCGGTTGCACCTGCCTGGGCGGCAGCGGCCGGATCGCTGGTGCTGATCAGCGATCGGCCCAGGCCGAGGTTGCCGATCCGGTAAGTGGCGTTGAACCCGTCGGCCCGGACCTGGGGCCGGTCGGGGAGGAAGGCGCCAACGAAGCTCGGACTCTCCCAGCTCGAATGAACCTTCCACTCGGTGTCGCCGGCGTTCGGCAGCCAGCTCAGCGACTGGTTGCCGCGGAAGGCATAATCGAAGTGGATGGCGAGCGGCTTGGCGCCGATCGTCGAGGCGTCGATCCAGGCGAAGAAGCCCCGCCCGCCGCTGCTCCCCGCGCCGGGCTGCAACCTGAGGGGCACGCCGTCAGCCTTGATCAGCGGATTGGCTCCCAGCCCGCGCGAATCCGAAATGCCGAAGCGGAGCTCGGCCTTGCCGAGGTCCATCTGCGACGGATCGATCCCGGTCCGCGCGAGGTCCGGTGGGAAGGCGAAGCGCGCGTCGCCCACGACATGCGCGTCATAAACGACGGCGCGGTAAATCGAGCGCTTGCGGATCTGCGGGCCGATTTCGGTCGTGGCCTTGATCACTTCAGGCGCGAGGGTCATCTCGCGCCGCTCCCGGTGCGTCCGGGTGATGTTCTGGCCGTTCTCCACCGACGTCTCGGTGGTCGTTGCGCGGTACGGAATGACCAGCACTGGCCCGTTGATCGTCTGCGCGCCGCCCCACCCTTCCGTGATCGACGACGTCGCCTGCTCCGACTGGTTCTGCCGGTCGTAGACCAGCAGCCAGATCGAAAAGAGCGGAATGGTCAGTATGAAGCCGACGACGATCGTCAGCATGAGCTTGAAGCCGGGCGTTCGATCGCCCTCGACCCTTATCATCAGGTGTCTCCCTGTATTGCGGAAGAGTCACCGATGCGGCCGGGCA
>Ga0207668_10000514_pt1 | contig 24251 bp, 25 predicted proteins | sample KBSS43metaG_FD_184323 | JGI IMG/M metagenome (GOLD analysis project Ga0207668, IMG submission 184323) | Switchgrass rhizosphere microbial communities from Kellogg Biological Station, Michigan, USA - KBS S4-3 metaG (SPAdes) (version 2) | ecosystem: Host-associated > Plants > Roots > Rhizosphere...
ATATGGGTCGCGTATGGATGGCATTCTTCACCCTGCCTTATCCGAATACCCGCGGTCCCCTCTGGCCTAATTTCAACTCACCGCTGCTCTGGGACGTATTTGCGATCTCAACTTATTTCACCGTATCCCTTCTGTTCTGGTATTGCGGACTTCTTCCCGATTTGGCGACCGTCCGCGACCGTGCGAAACTGAAGTGGAGAAAATTCTTTTACGGCGTAGCCTCTTTCGGATGGTCAGGATCCACCAAACACTGGCAAAGGCATGAAGCGCTTTCGCTGGTACTGGCCGGTCTGAGTACACCGCTGGTACTTTCCGTACACACCATCGTATCCTTCGACTTCGCCACTTCTGTAGTTCCCGGATGGCATACCACCATCTTTCCTCCTTATTTCGTTGCCGGTGCGGTATTCAGCGGATTCGCCATGGTGCAGTCCCTGCTGATCGTTACCAGGAAAGTGCTGAAGCTGGAGCAATACATCACGCTTGAACATATCGACGTGATGAACAAGATCATCGTACTCACGGGTTCCATTGTAGGTATAGCCTATCTCACCGAGCTTTTCATCGCATGGTACGGACAGGTTACATATGAAAATTTTGCCTTCATGCAGAACCGCGTGAACCTGCTGTCTCCTTATGGATGGGCTTACTATATCATGATGGGTTGTAACGTGATCTCACCGCAGATCTTCTGGTTCCGCAAACTGCGCCGTAATCTCGTGGTGACCTTCTTCATGTCGGTGATCGTAAACATAGGAATGTGGTTCGAGCGTTTTGTGATCATCGTCACTTCACTTTACAGGGAATATATTCCCAGTGCCTGGAGTACGTACTATGCGCCCACCATCTGGGAAATCGGGTTTTACCTGGGAACCTTCGGATTGTTTTTCACCTGCTACTTCCTGTTCTCCAAGTTCTTCCCGGTGATCGCGGTGGCAGAAATCAAACATATCCTGAAAAGGTCCGGCGATAACTATAAAGAGAAAATGGACAAGAGCGAAAGCGAAACACCAGAGGTATTTGCGCATGAGTTCGAGCATGCCGAAGCCCATTGATATAATTATAAAGCGTTACCATGTCGATAAAAAAATTTGTAGTAGGAAGCTTTGACGACGAAGGCGTACTGTTTCCGGCGGTGAAGAAAGTTCGGAAAGCCGGCTACAGGATGCACGACGTATACACACCCATGCCGATCCACGGTCTGGATCACGCCATGGGCCTCAGGGAAACAAGCCTGCATACAGCCGGCTTCATCTACGGAATTACGGGAACCGCTACCGCGCTGACCGGCATCAGTTATTGCCTGATCTACGACTGGCCACTGAACTTCGGAGGTAAGCCGCATTTCGCTCTTCCTGCGTGGATACCCATCACCTTCGAGCTTACCGTTTTGTTTGCTTCGGTAGGCATGGTGCTTACCTTTTGTTATCTCTGTCAGATGGCGCCCTTCGTAAGAAAACATCATTTCAGTCTCCGCGCCACCGACGACAAGTTTGTAATGGTGATCGAATGCACACCAAAAACCAACGAAGCCGAACTGGTATCCTTTCTGAAATCCACCGGCGCAGCGGATGTTCATGTGCAGAATGCAGAAACCGGATGGTGGCTGGGAACATACAGCAAGAATTTGCCTTCGGTGGACAATGCAAACCCTTTACTGGCCTAACGAAATGAATACTGACATGCAGATCCAAAAAAAACTTATTCCTTTCTGTTGTTCGCTGGTCCTGCTGACCTCCTGTGGCAGTGAAGTGCGCCGCAATCCCGGCCGCATTTATATGCCGGACATGGCCTATAGCCGGGCTTATGAAACCTATGCCGAGACACCGGAAATGAGAGAAGAGCTTTTGAAAAAAGGAATTCATTACAGCAATATCCCGGTAGCGGGCACACTGAAAAGAGGCGCGATGATCCCCTTTGATATTTCCAAAGATGCTCCGGGTGATACGACCAATTATGTGGCTTCAAAAGCAGTGCCCAATCCGCTTCCTGAAATGGATGAAGCAACGATGACTGAAGCGCACAGGCTTTACCTGGTGAATTGCGCAATCTGCCACGGATCGAACCTCGACGGCAACGGTCCCCTGTACCGTGGAGGCGAAGGACCTTATCCGGCCAAACCGGCCACCCTGGTAGGAGATGCGAAAATCGAAGCCATACCCGCGGGTCAGATGTTCTATGTTGCCACCTATGGAAAGAATAAGATGGGCAGCTATGCTTCCCAGCTTGACACCCGGCAGCGCTGGATGGTGGTATCATATATTAAAAGCAAACAGGCGGCGGCCCATGCTGCAGCAGGAAGTCAGACAGATTCGACAGAAAGTAAAAAATAGATCTTAAAAAATCATTTGGAATGACCATTAAAGAACGATTCGAAATACCGTCCGGCATGAGGACCTGGTCCATGGGGCTGATGGTGGTTGGTGTGATCTCCCTGATCGTTGGATATTTCGTGTACGGAACCGGCGACGAACACCACCAGATGCGTTTCTGGGGAGCGCTTTTACAAAACAGCATTTATTTTCTGCTGGTCGTCAATGCCGCGATGTTTTTCTTCTGTGCAACAACCCTTGCGATGGGAGGATTCCAGATGGCTTTCCGCCGCGTGACCGAAGCGATTTCAGCCTGTGTACCGGTAATCGGCGCCATCACCTTTGTGATCCTGATGGCCATCGTGCTCGGGCACAAACATTTTATATATGAGTGGCTGGATAAGGAACTGGTGGCCAAAGATCCGGTGCTCAACGGAAAAAAAGGTTTTCTGAATGCGAACTTCTTTGTGATCTGGACCATACTTACCATCGGACTATGGACGGTGCTGGGCTATAAGATGCGGCAGATAAGCCGATCCATTGATGACCAGCCGCTGAGCGTGGCAGAAGGAAAGAAATACATTTATAAAAATACGGTCTGGGCATCGGTGTTTATCGTTTGGTTTGCACTCACCGTGGCGTCCACTGTTCCCTGGCTCTGGCTGATGAGCATCAACGCCCACTGGTTCAGTACCATGTACAGCTGGTATAATTTCGGCAGCAGTTTCGTGGCCGGTGTGGCGCTTATTACCCTTTTCGTTATCTACCTGAAAAATAAAGGCTACCTCGAATACGTCAACAAAGAGCATCTGCACGATCTCGGAAAATTCCAGTTTGCTTTTTCCATCTTCTGGACCTACCTGTGGTTTTCCCAGTTCATGCTGATCTGGTATGCGAATATTCCGGAAGAAACAATTTATTTTAAACCCCGCTTCGAAGGGGCTTATACAGGGATTTTTTATTTAAACCTGACGATCAATTTTCTTGCTCCTTTGCTGATTTACATGCGCCGGAGCTCCAAACGGAACTATTCCACATTAGTATTTATGTCAGTAGCTTTGCTGTTTGGACACTGGCTGGATTATTATCAGATGGTTTTTGCAAGCCTCATTCCGGATCATGTGCCGATGAACCTCTTTGATTTTGGGATTGCCGCTGGATTCCTGGGAATCATCATCTATCAGACCGGCAATGTTTTGGCGCGGTTTCCGCTTTTGGCGAAAAATCATCCATTTTTTAAGGAGAGTATTATTCACTATACATAGCCCTTTCGGTAGCTGGCGTTTTTCTAAGGACCAAACTTTTTTAGCATCATGTCAACCATATTTCTGTTAGCGATTTTACTGATGGGTTTTGTGATCACTTTCCAGATTGCGAAGGCCAGCGAGTACGTGGGTATCCTGAAAGGAGAAAAGAGAAACAACGAACAGAATAACCGCATCAACGGTTTCCTGATGATCGTGTTTCTCGTGCTGGGCCTCATCGGGGTTTACTGGTGTAATGAACTTTTCAAAGGAAAGATCCTCGGCAAAGCGGCCTCCGATCATGGTGAGAAGATCGATTCGATGCTTTATATCACGATCGCCATTACGGGAGTCGTTTTCGTGATCACACAGGTTTTATTGTTCTGGTTCGCTTATAAATACCAGCATTCCGAAAAACGCAAGTCTTTTTACTTCCCTCATAACAACAAACTCGAAGTGATCTGGACCGTGGTGCCTGCTATCGCACTGACCGTCCTTGTGGGATTCGGACTCATGTACTGGTACCAGATTACCGGCGACGCGCCAAAAGACGCGCTGCAGGTGGAAGTGACAGGCAAACAGTTCAACTGGATATTCCGGTATCCCGGTAAGGACGGGATCTTCGGGAAAAAATATTACCGCGACATAGACGACGCCAAAAATAATTCTCTCGGGCTGATATTTGACGACCCGAATACGCATGACGACATTGTGTTGGGACAAACCCTTTACCTGCCGGTAAACCAGCCGGTGAAAATGATCATCGGTTCCCGGGATGTGATTCACGACGTGGGAATCGTGGCTTTTCGTATGAAGATGGACGCCGTGCCGGGCACGCCAACGACCATGTGGTTCACACCGAAATACACGACCGACGAGATGAAGAAAATGACGGGTAATCCGGACTTTGAATATGAGATCTCCTGCGACCAGATGTGTGGCAAGGGTCACTATTCCATGAAGGGCATCGTGAAAGTGGTTACCGCGGAAGAATATATTTTGTGGAGGGCTAAGCAAAAGCCCCTGTACGCTACGATTATGGAAAACGAGGCAGCGCCTGCACCTGCAGCGGTGGCGGACTCTGCAAAGAAAGCGGTGGTGAATCCGGAAGGTGATGCCAAACTCGTAGCAGCGGGTAAATAAACGAATAATTAAAAAGAAAATAAATCATTACGGATGAGCACTGATTTGTCGATCCATGGAGCAGGTGAGGCGGTCGTAACGCACGACACGCACAACGGGCATCATGAAGAACATCATCATAAGGAGACCTTCATCACGAAATATGTATTCAGCCAGGATCACAAGATGATCTGCAAGCAGTTCCTTATTACAGGGATGATCTGGGCCATACTGGGCGGTTTGATGTCTGTACTGTTTCGTCTGCAGCTGGGTTATCCGGATTCTACCTTCCCCTGGCTTGAAGATTTTCTAGGTCATTGGGCAAAGGGTGGCAAACTTTCACCCGAAGCGTATTACGCGCTCGTGACGATGCACGGAACGGTGCTTGTATTCTTCGTACTGACAGGCGGATTGAGCGGAACTTTTGCCAACTTCCTGATCCCCCTGCAGGTGGGTGCAAGGGATATGGCTTCGCCTTTCCTTAATATGCTTTCTTACTGGTTTTTCTGGATGGCCAGCGTGGTCATCCTCTGTTCCCTTTTCCTTGAAACGGGGCCTGCTGCAGGAGGATGGACAGTTTATCCGCCATTGAGTGCACTCGGCGACGCGTCGATCGGATCCAAGGCCGGTATGGATTTCTGGATAACCGGTATGGCGCTTTTTGTTGTTTCCTCGCTGCTGGGCGGTCTGAATTATATTACTACGATACTGAATATGCGGACCAAGGGCATGAGCATGACCCGCCTGCCGCTGACCATCTGGGCTCTTTTCTTTACGGCGATCCTGGGCGTTCTCTCATTCCCTGTATTGCTCTCCGGTCTGATCCTGCTGCTGTTTGACCGCCATGTAGGTACCAGCTTCTACCTTTCCGATATATTCATATCCTCCACTCAAAAGGCCCTGCCGAATGAGGGCGGATCGCCGATCCTGTTCCAGCATCTTTTCTGGTTCCTCGGCCATCCGGAAGTGTACATTATTATCCTGCCCGCCATGGGACTCGTGTCGGAAGTCATGTCGATCAACGCGCGCAAACCGATCTTCGGTTATATGGCCATGGTGGGTTCCATCTTTGCCATTACCGTGCTGGCCTTCCTAGTGTGGGCGCATCATATGTTCGTTACCGGCCTGAACCCCCTGCTGGGATCTGTGTTCGTATTGCTGACCCTGCTCATCGCGGTTCCGTCGGCCATCAAAGTATTTAACTGGCTGACGACACTCTGGAGGGGAAATATCCGTCTCACGCCGGCCATGCTCTTCGCGATCGGTTTCGTGAGCATGTTTATCTCCGGAGGACTTACCGGGATCTTCCTGGGGAATTCGACACTTGATATCCATCTGCATGACAGCTATTTTGTAATTGCGCATTTTCATATTGTAATGGGTGTATCGGCTTTCATGGGAATGTTCTGCGGTGTCTATCACTGGTTCCCGAAAATGTATGGCCGTTATATGAACAATACCATGGCCTATATCCATTTCTGGGTAACCTTCATCGGCGCCTACCTGATCTTCTGGCCAATGCACTATGAAGGGTTAGCGGGTATGCCACGCCGTTATGTGGAATACCAGGGATGGTCTTCCTTTAACCAGTTTGGTGACCTGAACCGGTTCATTTCCACCGTGGCCATGGTCGTCTTTGGCGTACAGCTGATGTTTGTCTTCAACTTTTTCTACAGCATATTCAAGGGAAGAAAAGTGACTACACAGAATCCATGGGGCGCCAATACCCTGGAGTGGACTACGCCGATCAGACCCGGTCATGGCAACTGGACCGGAGAGATTCCGGAAGTGCACCGCTGGGCCTACGATTATGGCAAAGACGGAAAAGAATTTATTCCGCAAACAGAACCGCTTGGATCCGATGAACAGCACCATTAGTTCCGGCGATAAACCTTTTCACCTGATGCAACAGGAAAACCTTAAGCAGTCAGGCTCATTCCGGCTAGCCGAAAAGCTGAAGGACTATATGTTATTGGTGAAATTCAACCTGAGCTTCATGGTTGTTTTTTCAGCAGTGATCAGTTATCTGCTGGCGCCAAAGGTCAAGGAATTCAACTGGCTGTCGATTCTTCTGCTCTTCGCCGGCGGCATGCTGGTAACAGGAAGCGCCAACGCCATCAACCAGGCACTGGAAAAGAATACCGATGCGCTGATGAAACGTACGGCAAACCGCCCCGTGGCCGCAGGAAGAATGACGCCCGCAAAAGCTATTTCCTTTGCAGTTATATGCGGACTATCAGGCACGCTGCTGCTCTGGCATTTTAATTTTCTGACAGCGCTGCTGTCGGTCATCAGCTTGTTTTTCTACGCCTTCATCTATACCCCGTTAAAGAAAGTGAGTTCAGTGGCTGTGCTGGCAGGTGCCATTCCCGGTGCGATGCCCTGCCTGATCGGCTGGGCTGCGGGAAATGATAGTCTGACGATGGGCGGCTGGATTCTTTTTGCGATCCAGTTCTTCTGGCAGTTCCCGCATTTCTGGGCCATCGCCTGGATTGCGCATAAGGATTACAGCACGGCAGGTTTTAAGCTGCTTCCTTCAGGAGAAGGACAGACAAAATATTCAGCCCTGCAGGCTATCATCTATTCGCTTGTACTGCTGCCGGTGGGCGTGCTTCCTTATTTCAACGGAATGAGTGGTAAGATCAGCCTGATCGTGGTAATGATCATGAATTTTTTCATGATCGGCCAGTGCGTACTTCTGTACAGGGAGATGACCGTAGGTGCAGCAAGGAGAGTTATGTTCAGCAGTTATTTCTATCTGCCGGTGGTATTGCTGGCGCTGCTCTTTGATAAAGTGGTTCAATGAAAATTATAAAATGATTTCAGGAATAGAATTGGAACGTGTGGCCGATCAAAACAAAAAGATACATCCCCATAAATTTCTGCTGTGGGTAGCCATAGGCAGCATCGTCATGATGTTTGCGGGCCTCACCAGCGCTTATATCGTGAAGAGAGAACAGCCGGGGTGGACGGGATATGCGACGCCGATCGCATTTTATTATTCAACCGCCGTCATGCTGATCAGCAGCCTGACGATCTACCTCGCTGCAAAAGCCTTTCATGAAAGGCAGATGATCCGTTACCGGAAACTGGTGGCGTCGACAGCGATCCTGGGATGTGTATTTGTGCTTTTGCAATGGCTCGGTTTCCGTCATCTGTGGACCACGGGCACCACCTTTCACGGGTCGGGCGCAGGACAATTTTTGTATGTGATCGCGGGGTTGCATGCCGTGCATGTGCTGGGTGGAATCATAGCATTATTTATTCTGTATGCAAAGGCAAGAAACCGGAAGATCAGGAGTTATAATGCGGTACCGGTGGAAGTGGCCGGGACGTACTGGCATTTTGTAGATATACTATGGATCTACCTGTTCATTTTCTTTTCCATGGTACAGTAATTATGGCATTTCTTAGATAAATTTGTGAACCTGTTCAAAACAATCTCATGGCACATTCAGTTCCAGTAGGTACAAAATGGTGGAGTGGCGGTAAAAGCCCCTTCAATGTGGAGTATGGAAAGCTCATGATGTGGTATTTTCTGATGAGCGATGCCTTTACTTTTGGCGCTTTTCTCATTTCTTATGGTACCATCCGCTTTTCTTCTTACTCATGGCCTAACCCGAACGACGTGTTCCGCAGTTTTCCCATAATCGGGGAGATGGAAATACCCCTGGCCTTTGTGAGTCTGATGACCTTTATCCTGATCATGAGTTCCGTCACCATGGTAATGGCCGTGGGCGCCGGACAGGCACACGACAGAAAAGCCGTCATCAAATGGATGTTCTTTACCATCCTCGGCGGTCTCGCCTTTCTGGGTTGCCAGGCCTGGGAGTGGACACACCTGTATCATGAAGGTGCATGGTGGGGAAGAAATCCTTTCTTAAATATCAACGGCACGCAGTCATCCACGAACTTTACGAATTTCTTTTTTACGATAACAGGATTCCATGGATTCCACGTTTTTTCCGGCGTGATCATTAATCTGATCATGCTGATTAAGACCTGGCGCGGGGATTTTGAGCGGACGGGCCATTACCTGATGATTGAAAAAGCCGGACTGTACTGGCATTTTGTGGACCTGGTCTGGGTATTTGTATTTACCTGTTTTTATCTCTTATAATCAACAAAAAGTACGGGGCTATGGATCCGAACACACATACAGGCGGCTTACCTCAGGAAAAAAGTACTTTCAATACGAAAGCGGTATGGAGGACTTTCTGGATCCTGCTGGCCATTACGGTTTTTGAGCTAATCGTTGCGATTATCTATTATGAAACCGCCTTTATCAATAAGCATTTCCTGAATGGGGTGTTTGTGATTATGACCCTGGCCAAGGCTTTTTTCATCGTCGCAGAGTTTATGCATCTCGGACACGAGCTCAAAAACCTGGTGATGACGATCGCCATTCCGGCCTGTCTTTTTATCTGGTTTCTCATTGCGTTTCTGTGGGACGGTAGTTCATTCTATCACCTCCGGATGAAATACGATCCATATTATGTGGAACAGTCCAAGACACCCATAAAGAAAACCGAGCATAAGGAAGAAGGGAAGAAGCCGGGAAAGGAGTAGTATATAGTTAATGGTTTATGGTTTATGGGAAATCATAACTATAAACCATACACTATACACCATAAACCAAAAAAACAGCCATCGCTCGCGGTGGTTTTTTTATCTAAAGCATAACCAGTGAGTAAGAAAGCCCTGATCGCGATATTGATTGCCGTATTCGTTCCGGTGGTCAGTTATATGATCGTCAAGCAGGCCAGTGAACACGCCATCGCGATGCCTAAGAGGTTTTATTCAGATAGCGTGGTGACGACGATGAAGGACGGCAAGGAAATGACAGACACGATCTGGCATTCCGTACGGGATTTCAAATTTCAAAATCAACAGGGCAAAACAGTTTCCCTTAGCGATATCCCCGATAAGGTAATCGTAGCGGATTTCTTTTTTACCCGCTGCCCCTCAATCTGTCCTAAACTGACCGCAAACCTCCGCAAGCTCCAGGATGCCCTCTCCTCCAAAGACCAGTTCAAACAACTCAACCCTGCTTATATCCAGTTTATTTCTTTCAGCGTGGATCCTGAAAGGGATTCAGTGCCTGTGCTCAAAGATTACGCCGACAAATACGGTGTCAACCCGGATCACTGGTGGCTGCTGACGGGACCGAAGAAAGCCATCTATGATTTTTCATTCGATGAGCTCAAGCTCGGACAAACCGATGGAGAGGGAATCGACAGCAACTTTATTCACACGCAGAAGATGGTCCTCCTGGATAAAGAGCGCGTGGTGCGCGGCTATTATAACGGCCTGGATAGTGTGGATCTCGCGAAGCTGGCCAACGATATGGTTTTTATCATGCTGGAGAAAGATAAAAACTATGTATCACCGCTGAAGGATCTGAAACCCATGCTCCCGGTAATCCTGATCATCCTGGGCGGAACAGCGGCGGCAGTGGTTTATTTCTCCCGAAAGAGTACAGTGACAAAGTCAGGGAGTGTAAACGGATAGAAAGAATAAATTGGATGCGGCTTGTATGGCATTACGAAGCTGAAGTCAGGGAGTGCGAATGAATAGAATGAATTAATTCGGATACGCGTCTGCACAGCATTGCCCAAGCCAACTATTTCTTGACTGCGGGCGCTTAAACATGAATGAATGAAAGAAAGAAGACTCACCCTTCCCATTACCATCGTGTCGGTTGCCATACCGCTGGCTGTGGCCTTCCTTATCCTCGGGCCGGCGACAAAAATAAATCCGGGTTTCAATACTTCGAACCTTCCCTTGTTTCACGCCATACTGAATTCCACGACGGCGATCCTGCTGCTTGCGAGTTTATATTTTATTAAGAACGGCCGGGTGCGCGCGCACAAAGCGGCAAACCTCACGGCAGTAACCCTGAGTGCGATTTTTCTGATCTCCTATGTGATCTATCATAGCGCCAATCCTTCGGTAAGATTCGGGGATCTCAATCATGACGGACAGTTAAGTGCAGATGAAAAACTGAAGGCGGGCTCCCTGCGCAATGTGTATTATGTTGTGCTGAGCAGTCATATCATTTTATCGGGCGTGATCATTCCCTTCGTCCTCTTCACTTTGCAACGGGCTTTCCAGGAAAGATTCGATAAACACAAAAAACTCGCGCGGATCACCTGGCCACTCTGGTTCTACGTAGCCGTTTCAGGAGTGGCGGTGTATGTGATGATTAGCCCCTATTATTAGGGTTTATGGTTTATGGTTTATGGTATATGGTTAATGGCGCTAAATGTTTTACCATACACCATAAACCATACACCATATACCAATTGATTTAGGCCATACTCCACTATAGTTCCTCTCCGGGATTCCAGAACTTCTCTTTGAAGTTGACAATCTTATCATCCTTCACGAGTATGCCTTCTTTCTTCAGTAACTTTTCCATTTTACCCGGAGGCTTGAAATGATGTTTGCCGGAAAGCAGTCCGACGCGGTTGACGACTCGATGTGCGGGAACAGTAGGATTCACTTTGTCGGCGCCGTTCATCGCCCAGCCCACCATGCGGGCGGAAAGTTTGGTACCGAGACAGGCAGCGATGGCGCCGTAGGAAGTCACACGGCCATAGGGGATCTGGCGGGCGACTTCATACACAAGCTCAAAAAAAGATTCTTCCCTTGCACCTGAAGGCCTGATCGTTTTCAGCGATTCGGTCTTTGGCTTGCTTCTTTTCGCCTTCGGCTTACCGTTTTTTTTCGCGCTTGGTTTCTTAGTGCTCATGAGGCGCTTCCTGGTTTTCTATTTGCTTAAGTACTTCCTGGAGATCTTTGCCTGGAGGAGGAATTTCAGCACCGGACAACATGAACTTCAGGTAGAATATTTTTTTACTGTTAGCAATATCGAGCATTTCATAGTGGGTCTTGATTTCAATCTCCGGCGAAGAATTCTCTCTTCCGTATAGATCTTCTGTTTCGTCCAGGATCTTCAGGCTATACAAATCTGCAATGAATCGAGTGAAATAGAAAAGGTTCGGCGAATCGGTTTTGAGATGCACAATTCCATCAGGATGCAGGATCTGCTGATAGAGACGAAGAAATCGCGGATGAGTAAGTCTTTTTTTTGCACGCGACGTGCGAAGCTGGGGATCGGGAAATGTGATCCATATTTCGCTGACTTCACCGGGGGCGAAATAGGTGTGGATCTTATCTATATGTGTGCGTAAAAAAGCGGCGTTGTGGAGATTCTTTTCGAGGGCCTGTTTTGCACCGGCATAGATCCGGTTGCCTTTGAGGTCCACACCGATGACATTTCTTTCCGGATACAACGCGGCGAGTCCAACGGTATACTCTCCTTTACCGCAGGCGAGCTCGAGCGTTAGCGGATTGGTATTTTGAAAAAACTCATTCCATTTACCCGGCATGCCTTCGGGATATTGCAGGACATTGCGGAAATGCCCAATCGCTTCAAAGCGAAGAAGTTTTTTCTGACCCATAGACACGCAAAAATAAGGCGGTCTGATGGTTTAATGCTGCAGGGAAAGCTCTTAGGATTTTTGTTCCATGGGTGCAAAAGGCACCTGGAGACGACGGTTGCCTACATTGCTCATGGAGATATTACCGGCGTTTGAACGGGGAAGATTTCCAAAGTCACCGAATGCACGCATCTCACGCTGGGGTGCGACGCTAATCGTACGAAAGCTCGCGACGAGATTCTTATGTACCAGACCTTCGATCAGGAGCATGCCCGCCATGATGCCGGAGAGATTCTGGGACATGGAAGTGAACGCTCCCGTTAGTTCCAGGGTTTTCTGTACATCAAACCGGTCAAAAAGGTTTTGAGTTGCAATCTCCCAGTATTTATAAACCGCACCAATCACAAGGCTGGCGGCAATTAAAATCGTATAAGAGAGCGACTTAGGCAGTTTCCATTTCACTGTTGAGATCATATAAAATACCAGCGCGAGCAGGAAGCTCATGCCGAAATGTGCTGAAAAATGTACCAGTTTGGTGTGATTCGAGAGTGAGTCAGGTAGGATGAACCCGAAACATACAACGCCGCAGGCCAGCAACAGAAGCGCTAGCTTTTCCTTAACACTGTTCAATTCTTTCATGGCTGAAGTTTCTGTGATATTCCCGGAAACGAAATCCATGCCAATTTGCAGCCTTTTAAAATTAATTAACGGCGGATCCATGATACCCAACTGGCAGGCATATCCGCCTGGGGGATGTATTAAAGGAGTTATAACAAATTAGTTTAGTATGTATCCGGGTAACTGTAAACACTTATGCCACATGGAATGTATACGGCTTTCCCTATTTTCCTCCCGCATGGGTGGGGCAGATTATGATTTTGAAGATTCGTATCTTTTAAAGGAATAAGCGGATATGCGACTCTCCCGGAACCGGTTTTTCCTTTATTTGTTTGTTTTGCTGGTTCTTCCCCTGCCTTTGTACAAACTGATCTGGATCCTTAGCTCCAGGAAAACGGAGGGGACGATGTATTTTACCGGGCATGGGAACCTGGGATCTGTCCTGGGGATTACGACCTACCCTGTGATCTGGTTCAAATCGGGGAAAGACACCATTTACTTCAACGGCAATCTGAATATTCCATTAAGAGAAGGTGAAAAAGTTTCCGTCCTGTATCAGCGCAACGATCCCGGGGACGCAAAGATTAGACTCTTCAGTTGTCTTTGGGGCGATACCATGGCTTACGATCTCGCGCCCTTCATCATTTTGTTGATTGTCTTTTTTCATCCTGACCTCATTCCGAAAAAGTCAACTATTCTCATCGGACGCGGCGGAAAAATAAAAATCGAATAAGGCTTGTACATATTCAACTAAAGCCATCTTCTGACAGTTGATTTGTAGTCAAGATAAGTTTGTCCAAACCGGCGGTCAAGATATTTTTCTTCACGCCTTATCACGTATTCCTGTAATACATAAATCAATAAAGGCAATAGTATGAAATTCCACCAGTTGCCAGAGATGAATGAAATGCCGGTATAGATAAGCAGTAGACTGATGTACATCGGGTTGCGGCTTACCGAATAAATCCCCGTAGTCTGTAAAGTATTGGCAGTTTTAATGGTGACCAGTGTATTTTTTGTTCTGAAGAACTGTCGCACGGCCGGGATGCAAATAAGAAACCCGATAATCATGATGATCGAGCCAATAAGCTTTGATGACCGGGTGTAAAAAAACTGCCGGCTTAATGGCTGGAGTTTTTGAATGAGGACCGCAAGGAAAAACGCAGCCACATAAAGCAGTGGTGGTGGGATATATACACGGGGATTGTCTTTCTTATTTTCCATTTTTGAAAGTTTAGTAAAATCAAAGGAGGGAAGGCCGCACAAACGATCTTTTCTGCATGCCAGACTGTGAAGGTAGTGAAAGCGTCTGGGCTGACTTTTGACTACTTCAATTTAATAAGACTTAATAGGTAATTCGCTGTCTCTTGTATTTCCTCGTTTGAAAAGGCAGGTTTGAAATAGTTAATATAACCAAGAAGTTCACTGACGGTTAGGATTTTCACATATTGAAATTCCTCATTTGGTTTGGTATTTGTCAATACGACAAGGTTTCTAATCGGAATATTTCTATTTCCCCAATGATGCCGTTTAAGTTTTATCCTATAGCTCGCAATTCCTTCGCTTACTATTTTGAACAGAACAAAACTTGTCCTCTTGATTTGCTGAACCGGTGAACGAAAGCTTAAATTATTCAATGATCTTTCACTCCAATTTTTTGTTTCGATAAGAAAAATGCCTGAAGGAGCTACGAGAATATGATCAATTTGAATTGATTTTATATAGTCATTTTCTTGTCGATTATAAATTGGAGTAGGAAAGGAAAGAGAAAAGTCATTTATTAAATAAAATTCATCTGGTAACTTTTCCAATTCCCTTACCACCTGCTGCTCTCCCAATGCTCCGTAAATAAAAGTATTTAGGTCGTCAATTATTGTTTTTTTTCTTTCGAGGTCTTTTAGTGGAGCTAAACAACGTTCGTCTACTACATCTGCAAAATGCGAAACAATATATTGGTGGCGATTAACTTTCTCTGAATGTACCTCAACTAATTTTCGGATTGAATAGGCGACTTTAGAATCAAAGTTGAACTCTTTATGCTGGATTTCTCCTGTATAATACCATTCTTTTAAGTAGTTGATTATTCTTTGAATAAAATTGGCTGGGGTTAAACTTGATAAAATAATTAATTTCTGTTCTAATTTCTCAATCTCATCAATTAGTTTTTTTGCTAGTTTAATTTTTTCCGCCTTAATAGATCTGTCTAAACGTGAAATGTCAAGGTCAAGACTATTTTTCTCTTGCTCAATTAAATGTTCATAGTTTGAAATGATTTCCTGTCGGTAACTCGAATAGTTTTTTTGAAACATTATGACCTCATTCAATGAATTAAGGTCATTGATTTGATGTTGATATAAATGTGACTGTATTGTTGTTAGACAACCGACAGAATTATAGACCTTACACATTGCTTTAAGGGTTAAGGGTGTAAAGCTGTACGATTAACTTGTTTCGCCATTTGAAGGCGCATCTAAGAAGAATTCAAAAACTCTGCAGGTAGGATCTTGTCTTGACACTCTCCGCGAGAGAGCGTTTCGCTTTTATATATATGGCCAGCTATGCAGCCAGCCAATAAAAGTAAAAACCCTGAAACACATAGTCAATATGTATTTCAGGGTTTTTTTAGCTGTAGAGGGAGGATTCGAACCTCCACGGGGCAGTTAGCCAAGGCACAATGTTAGTGGTGGTCAACCCCAGTCGGCCACGCCTTTCGACGAGACCGGCATTATGCGATGTTTATCCTGTGATCCCCACCCCCGAGACAAGAGGGCATGTCTGCCAAATTTCATCACTCCACAGTATTGTCGCGGCTTTCGGCCGAACGACTATGCAATATTAAGGTAAATTGGGGAAACGTTGGAGAATAACTAAGACACTTTTAAAATTATTTGATAATATTCAATTATATTGTATATTTATTGAATATTTTAAAAGTTCTGATTCAAAATGACGGGTAAATTTAACCTAGATAAGCTTGACCTGCAAATAATTCACGAGATGATGGAAAACGCTGAGGTTTCCTATGCTGATCTCGGAAAAAAGCTTTTTGTCTCCGGCGGGACCATTCATGTACGCATAAAGAAGCTACAGGAATTCGGTATCGTCAGGGGAACCAAACTCAACGTCAACCTCAAATACCTCGGCTTCGACGTTATTGCCTTTATCGGCATTTACCTCGAGAAGAGTTCTCTCTATGATTCAGTTGCCAAAGAGTTACGCCGCATTCCGGAGATTGTGCGGTTGAACTATACTACAGGCAATTACAGCATGTTCGCAGAGATCGTCTGCAAGGATATCAACCAGCTCCGCTTCGTTCTGCACGATGAACTGCAGAAAATAAAAGGCATCGAAAGAACAGAAACTTTTATATCACTGGACGAAAGCTTCAACCGGAACGTTCCGGTGTATAAGGAAGCTTAGGTGGTTTATAGTACATGGTATATGGTTAATAGTTTATGGTTTGAACATGCCATATACCATACACCATAAACCATACACTATTAACCATACACCACTTCACGCTTTCACATTCAACGCATCCCTCAGCCCGTTTCCCAGCAGATTAAACGCCAGTACAAGCAACATGATGGCAATACCAGGCACCAGGGCAAGCAGCGGATGGTGTGTGATAATGAAATTATAGTTCTCCTTGATCATCAGGCCCCAGCTTGGCTGCGGTGGTTGCACGCCGATTCCCAGGAAACTGAGTCCCGCTTCAATCACAATGGCCGAAGCAAAATTGGACGCGGCGATCACCATCACCGGCCCGAGTATATTCGGCAGTATATGTCTTAGAATAATGCGCGCATCGCTATAACCCAATGCGTGTGCCGCCTCCACGTATTCCAGCTGTTTAACGGCCATTACCTGGCCCCGTACGAGCCGCGCAACATTCACCCACATCGTAAGTCCGATGGCAATAAAGACCTGCCAGAATCCTTTTCCAAGTAACAAAGTCAGGGCGAAGACAAGCAGGAGGGTAGGAATGCTCCAGATGACATTCAGCAGCCACATGATCGACTGGTCGGTACGACCTCCGAAATATCCCGCCAGGGCTCCCAGCAATATTCCAATGCTGAGCGAAAGAATCACCGTGATGAGCCCCACGGACAGGCTCACGCGAATACCTACGATCAAACGGCTCAGGATATCCCTGCCATAGCGGTCCGTACCCAGCCAGAACGTTTGTGTGCGAATCCGGAGATCATCCGATCCGGGCGGGTGGTAATATGATTGTCTTTCCGTAAGACCTTCGTCAATATAGAGCTGGACGATGAGACTATCGCCCACCTGCCTGCTCTCCGTTATCGGCTTGTATTCATACCGGTCTTCAGTACCCGAAAGTAAACGGGTAAGCAGCGAAGGCTCGCGGGCGACCCTTGATTTTTTGATAAGCAGAAAGGTTTGTCGCCAGCCGGGGCTTTTGCCTCCGATTTCCACGATCATGCGATTGGCATAGGGCGTATGGTCCGGGGCGATCACGTAGGCGAAGGCCGCAAGGAATAAGGAAAGCCCGATCACGATCATACCAAAGACGGCGCCCTTATTCTTCTTAAGGCGTCTCCAGGCGTCAGCGGCCAGTGATTCGTCAGCCCTCATTTTACTTTCCTGTTTTTCCATTCGTAGCTTCCAAAACTACCAAAACTGCCTGCAACCACCGTATAGAGTATATGCACGGGCTGGCAAAGAGGAAACCAGGGCATGAGTTTTTTCAAATTGAAAAATCCGGCTACCCGGGCGACGAAGGAATATTCCGAAATCGTTTTGAAAAGGAGGAAGGCGAGCAGCCACCACCATTGTCCTGTAAAAAAGCACGTAAAGAAGAAAACAAGCAGGAACAGATTCAGGAGGTAGACAAGGGCCAGCGTATAGAAGGTTGCCTTATGATCATAATGCGAAATCTTGCTGGCCCAGCGTATTCTTTGCCGAAGAAAGGTCCGCAGGTTTTTTGCCGCACCCGTTTCCACGATTGCGCGGGTATCCTTTATGTAGCGCACACGGCCAGGAAAGGAAGCGCTGATTTTTTTCATCAGGAGCATATCGTCGCCGGAGGCAATATGGTCAACGCCTGAGAAACCTCCAACCTGCTCAAAGGCGGCACGGGTATACCCGAGGTTCGCACCATTACACATGGGATAAAGATTCTGAAATACCGCCGCACCGGTAATTCCCTGCAGGGAAATGAAATCGAGTGACTGGAACACGGAGATCCAGCTTCCGTCCGGAACAATTTTCACCGGCGCGGAAAGGAAGGCGGCCTGCTTTTCTTCGAATGCAGATACCATCGTACGGATCCAGTCTTTGTCCATCGTACAGTCTGCGTCTGTGCATAGGATGAGTTCACCCCTGGCATGCCGGATGCCCGTCTCGATGGCTTTTTTCTTGTAGGAATTGATTTCGCCCGATACGTAATCAGAGAGATTCAGGAGAATACATTGTCTGTATGCCCGGACCCTGTCGGCAGTTGTATCATGGGAAAAATCGTTGACTACAATGATCTCCGTTTGTTCCGCAGGATATGTCTGCCGCGACAAAGCATCAAGGCAATGACCGATATGTTCTTCTTCATTGCGTGCCGGGATGACCACTGAAACTTTAATGGGAAGGGCCGGATGGCCGACGCGAACTTCAGATCCCGAATTATATTCCGGCAGGGCGTGGGTAGACTGATCCGGGATTTTTCTCCAGATACGGTGGTAAAAGCCGATCAGGAAAGCATAGACCAGTAGGAGCAGGGCGGTCAGGCTCATGAATATGGTGGAAATGAGATGCATCCGGCCTGAAATATACGGCTTAAGATTATCCCCTGTCACGGCCTCCGCCCGAAACCCGGATAAGATGTGGCTCTTTAATTTTTATCGGCCCCAGTACCCATCACAGGCAGAAATGAGATGTGACTCTGTAATTTCTTCGGGCTCCGGCAACAGACGGCCTGCCCAAAAACTTAATTTGCTTTTTACATTTGGATGATTAACTTTATATAGTTGTTTAACTAACTATATGCCAAACAACCAATTTAAGAAGGGTGAACTCTACAGCTTTGTCACGGGCAAAGCGTCTACGGCGATCGCCCGGCGGCTGCAGAAAAAATTCAACAAGGCAAGCCTGCCCATCACCATCGAACAGTGGAGTGTGTTATATCAGCTGTGGAAGCAGGACGGGCTCAGCCAGCAGGAACTTTCCAAAGCCACGTTCCGCGATAAGCCCAGCATCACCCGTCTCATCGACAACCTCGAAAAACTACAGCTCGTCAAACGGGTGGCATCGCCGGAAGACCGCAGGGTTAACCAGGTCTACCTGACCAAATCGGGCCACAAACTGCAGGTACAATCCATGACACTGGCCGAGAGTACACTGAACGAAGCCCTGTCGGGCGTACCTCTTGAACAGGTCGACATTTGTAAGGGCGTCCTGCAACTCGTATATGATAATCTGAATTCTGAATAAAGGAGGGCCGGAACAAAATTATTTTCAACAATAAAAATACAAGCGCATGAGCACAGCGACTGCACAGAAAACCGCGATCAAAGGGGGTGAATGGCTGATCAAAGAATCGGAAGCGTCTGAAACTTTTATCCCTGAATATTTCCAGGAAGAACAACAGATGGTGAAAGACATGTGCGCCTCCTTCCTCGATACGGAGGTATTGCCGGTCATTGACAGGATCGATAAACTGGAGCCGGGTCTCATGCCTTCGCTGATAGAAAAAGCAGGCGAACAGGGTCTTCTAGGCACATCGATACCGGAAAGCCTGGGAGGCCTCGGAAAAGATTTCATCACCGCTACCCTGGTCAATGAAGGTCTGGGTGGCGGCTATTCATTTTCGGTTGCCCTGGCCGCGCATACCGGCATCGGCACCCTGCCCATTCTTTACTTTGGAACGGAAGCACAGAAAGAAAAATATATTCCCAAACTGGCAAGCGGCGAATGGAAGGGTTCCTATGGCCTTACCGAACCCAACAGCGGAAGCGATGCGCTGGGCGCAAAGACGACCGCCACATTGAGCAAGGATGGAAAATATTATCTGATGAACGGCCAGAAATGCTGGATCACCAATGGTGGGTTTGCTGACGTCTTTACCGTATTTGCGAAGATCGATGGTGATAAATTCACGGCCTTTATCATCGAAAAAGGATTTGAGGGATTCACCCGCGGCCCTGAAGAACATAAGATGGGCATCAAAGGATCCTCCACCGTCCAGTTATATTTCCAGGACTGCAAAGTGCCCGTTGAAAATGTGTTGGGTGAAATAGGAAAGGGGCATATCATCGCTTTCAATATCCTGAATATCGGAAGGCTCAAACTTTGTGCTGCAACGCTCGGCGCCGCCAAACGCGTGGCGGGCAATTCCATCCAGTATGCCAACACGCGCGAACAGTTTAAAACGACCATCGCTCATTTCGGTGCCATAAAAAATAAGATCGCGGAAATGGGCATCTATATCTGGGTTGCCGAAAGCGCTCTTTACCGTGTATCCCGATGGATAGAAGAGAAGGAACAGGAACTGCTTTCCGCCGGAAAGCCTTTCAATGAAGCGGTGCTCGGTTCGGCTGAAGAATATGCCATCGAATGCGCCATGCTAAAAGTATTTGGCAGCGAGATGCTCGACTTTGTGGTGGATGAAGGTGTGCAGATCCACGGTGGAAACGGATTCAGCGATGAGTATCCCGTTTCCCGCTCTTACCGCGACAGCCGCATCAACAGGATCTTCGAAGGTACCAACGAGATCAACCGCCTGCTGAGTGTGGACATGGTATTGAAAAGAGGAATGAAGGGAAGACTGGATATTCTCGGCCCTGCTCAAAAAGTAGCCAAAGAACTCGTCAGCATTCCTGAATTCGGTTCATCCGATTCAACGCCATTCGCAGTAGAGAAAAAGCGTATCGAACAATTCAAAAAAGCCATCCTGCTCACTGCGGGCGCCGCCGTGCAGAAACTCATGATGAAACTGGAATCCGAACAGGAGATCCTCATGCATATCGCCGATATGGCGATGATCACTTTCCATGCAGAGTCTGCCCTTCTGCGCCTGATGCGCCTGAGCCAGGACCGCCCCGCTGATTCCCTGGATTTTGAAACAGCCATCGTTCATACCTATCTCTATGATGCGGCCGATCAGATCGCCAAGCACGGAAAGGACGCCATCAATGCCTTTGCAGAAGGAGATGAACAGAGAATGCTGCAACTGGGACTCAAGCGCTTTACAAAAACGGAGAATTTTAACAGCAAGGAGGCCAAAAGGAAAATTGCCGGCAAGCTGATTGCGCTCGGTAAATACCCGCTTTAACGAGGGGACAGTATTTAAGGGAACCGGGAGAAATTTCACCAAAAAACTGAATTGGGATATATTTAAACCCGCGAATTCATCTTAAAATTTTTACCCCGTGGCAGAAGAGAAGAATATTTTCATCCATCATGTTTTTTTCTGGCTCGAACAGCCGGGAAATGAAACCCACCTGCAACTGCTTCTTGCAGGGCTGAGGAAACTTTCCAGTGTGAAGACCATCCGTCGCTTTCATATCGGCAGGCCTGCCGGAACCTCACGCGAAGTGATCGACGCGTCTTATTCAGTGTCGTGGTGCCTGACTTTCGACAACGCGTCCGATCAGGACAGTTACCAGGTAGACCCCATTCATCTTAAATTCGTCGAAGAATGCAAACACCTCTGGAAGAAAGTGGTGGTTTATGATTCGGTGGACGCCTAGTGCAGTTTCGCTGCGGCTGCCTCATCCATAAAAAAGTAAAGTTCGCCCTGTGTGGGAAGGATAACCTGCGAAGGATATTTGTCAGGATTGTGCTCACCTTTCAGTACTTCATATACCGCATTCGTCTTATCGCTGCCCGTGATCATGAACACGATCTGATCGGAGTGATTGACGATTTGCCTGGTGAGGGTGATCCGGTACATCTCCTGTTCGTCGAGATAAAAACTGGTGACCCAGCTTTTTTCTTCATGAATAACGGGTCTTCCGGGGAAAAGGGATAGTGTATGTCCGTCGGGACCCATGCCCAGTAAGACGAGGTCGAAAGTTTTATACGGCAATGTTTCTGATCCGAAATAATTTTTAAGGGCCTTCTCATATTCAGCAGCGGCCTGCATGGGCGGAAGGCTGGTGTCCATCAGGTGTATCTGTTCGCGCGGCACGCCGACTTTATTCAGCAGGGTATCGAAAGCCATCCGCGCATTGTTCCGTTCATCGTCGAAAGGCACGGCGCGTTCATCTCCCCAGAATACATGAATCCGCTTCCAGTCGATCCGGTCGCAGAAGGGATGGGATGCCAGCAGTTCGTTGAGCTTTTTCGGAGTGCTTCCTCCCGAAAGAACAATACTGAAACGGTCTTCGCGTGACAGGGTCTCTTCGATCAGTCCCGTGATCCATTCCGCCAGCGCTTTACTCAACAGATCCGCGTCTTTGTATATTTCGATGTCCATTTTTTATAGTTTATGGTTTATGGTGGATGGTTGGTCGTGGGTCGTTTATCGTAGGTCGTGGATCGTTTATCATTTTTGCTGTCAACCGTCAACTGTCAACTGTCAACTGAACCGGCCAACGGCCCACGGCCCACGGCATACGGCTAACGGCCAACCATTCACCATAAACCATACACCATCCACCATTACATAACAATCCACTGATGTCCGTCGCGCGCGATAAGCGCTTCGGCGTCTTCGGGACCCCAGGAACCGGGTGCATAGTTGGGGAAATCAACAGGTGGCCGGTTCTTCCAGGCTTCGAGGATGGGCATGATGATCTTCCAGGCTGCTTCCACCTGATCCTTGCGCATGAAAAGCGTGGCATTTCCTTCCATCACGTCGAGGAGCAGGGTTTCATAGGCCTCAGGTTCATTTCCATCGTATGCGTCTTTATACCGGAAGATCATGTCCACCGGGTTAAGCGACATATACTGTCCGGGTCTCTTCGACTGAAAACGGATGCGTATATCCATCTCCGGCTGGATACTGATCGTAAGCCGGTTGGCGCGCCAGGTCTCCGCGGCTTCGGGCGGAAAAGCATAGGAAGGCGCCGCCTTGAACTGGATATTAATAATTGTTGTTTTTTCATGCAGCCGCTTGCCCGTACGGATATAGAAGGGCACATCCTGCCAGCGCCAGTTGTCAATATAAAATTTCACCGCGGCAAAAGTGTCCACCGTGGATTTCGGGTCAACGTTTTTTTCTTCACGGTAAGCAGGCACTTTTTCGCCCTCCATCCATCCTCCGCTATACTGCCCGCGCACGGCAAATTTGCTTACTTCTTCGCGGTGAATGCGGCGCACCGCATTGAGCACATCCACTTTTTTATTACGGATCTCATCAGCATCGAAGGAAACGGGTGCTTCCATGGCGATCATACAGATCAGCTGCAGGATATGGTTTTGAACCATATCGCGCAGCGTGCCTGCCCCTTCATAATAGGCACCTCTTCCTTCGGATCCGACAGTTTCGGCGGCCGTGATCTGTACGTGGTCAATATAGTTCCGGTTCCAGATCGGTTCGAAGAGGGCATTGGCAAAACGCAGTGCAATAATATTTTGTACGGTCTCTTTTCCGAGGTAATGATCGATACGGTAGATCTGCTTTTCGTCGAACATCGTCATGAGGATTTCGTTCAGCTCATGAGCACTCTGCAGGTCATGCCCGAAAGGTTTTTCGATCACGATGCGCGTGTTCGATGTTTCGTGTGAAATATTTTCCTTGCCGAGCTTCTTCGCGATATCAGGCACGAGCTGCGGAGCCACGGCCATATAGAAGATCACATTGGGATGAACGCCAAACTCGGCTTCCTTTTTTTTGATGATCTCGGATATGCCGGAATATTTTTCATCGTTTTCAGCATCCATCCGGAGGTAACTCACATTTTTGGAGAACGCGGCCCATTGCGCATCCACCACTTCCTTTCTTCTGCTGAACTGCTTGATGCCGTCGAGCAGGCGGACGCGGTAATTTTCATCCGAATAATCGGTTCTTCCGATGCCCACAATACTGAATTTTTCGGGCATCCATTCGTCGATAAAGAGGTTGAACAGGGCGGGGGAAAGCTTTCTGAAATTCAGGTCACCGCTTCCGCCAAATATAAATAATACCGTTGCGGGTGGTCTTTTATGATTTTCCGTCATTGTTTCTAGTTGTCAAATGTTTTCCATTCCGTATGGAATACGCCGGGCATGTCCACACGCTGGTAGGTATGGGCGCCGAAATAGTCCCTCTGGGCCTGGATTAGATTGGTAGGAAGGTGTTCACTGCGGTAGGCTTCAAGATAGCAGAGCGAATTCATCAGTGCCGAAACAGGATAACCCGTCTGTGCGGCATGCATGATCACGGAAACGGTGTGACTTTTCTTCGCCTGCAGGGCGGCCGCTATATTTTTATCCAGTAGAAGATTGGGCAGCTGTGGATTTTCGCTGAACGCTTTGAAGAAAATTTCCAGCATGGCAGAGCGGATGATACATCCCCCGCGCCAGATCCTCACCACTTCAGGAAGGGGAATATTCATGTTAAGATCCTTCGA
>Ga0207668_10000521_pt1 | contig 24086 bp, 23 predicted proteins | sample KBSS43metaG_FD_184323 | JGI IMG/M metagenome (GOLD analysis project Ga0207668, IMG submission 184323) | Switchgrass rhizosphere microbial communities from Kellogg Biological Station, Michigan, USA - KBS S4-3 metaG (SPAdes) (version 2) | ecosystem: Host-associated > Plants > Roots > Rhizosphere...
GTTTGTTTCGTCGCTGCCCGCGCTGCTGGCGGCGGGCGGGGTGGACACCGAACTCGACCCGGTGGCGCTGCACCACTACCTGTCGTTCCACTCCGTCGTGCCCGCCCCCCGCACCATCCTTCGCGGGGTGCGCAAGCTCTCGCCAGGCACGCTCATGCGCATCGAGCCCGACGGCAGGCGCACCGAGAAGACGTACTGGGAACCGACATTCGAACGTAGCGCCGAACGCGCCAGCTGGTCGGAGCGGGACTGGGAGGACGCAGTGCTCGCCTCCCTGCGGACCGCGGTGGAACGCAGACTCGTCGCCGACGTACCCGTCGGGTGTCTGCTGTCGGGTGGGCTCGACTCCAGCCTGATCGTCGGTTTGCTCGCGGAAGCCGGGCAGCACGGGTTGGCGACCTTCTCGATCGGCTTCGAGGCGGCGGGCGGCGAGGAGGGCGACGAGTTCAAGTATTCCGACGTGATCGCCCGTCACTACGGCACCGACCACCATCAGATCCGCATCGACTCCGCGCGCATGCTGCCTGCCCTGTCCGACGCGATCGGGGCGATGAGCGAACCGATGGTGAGCCACGACTGCGTGGCGTTCTATCTGCTGTCCGAGGAGGTCAGCAAGCACGTCAAGGTGGTGCAGTCGGGCCAAGGTGCCGACGAGATCTTCGCGGGTTACCACTGGTACCCGCCGATGGCGCACGCCAGAGATGACAGCGCCGGGGACGCCTTGGACCGCTATCGCACGGCGTTCTTCGATCGCGACCACGCTGCGCTCAACGGGCTCCTGCAGCCGCACTGGAGACTCGACGACGACGTGGCGGGTGACTTCGCGCTGAAGCACTTCGCGCACCCGGGTGCCGCGACGGCCACCGATCGGGCGCTGCGCCTGGACACCACGGTGATGTTGGTCGACGACCCGGTCAAGCGGGTCGACAACATGACGATGGCCTGGGGGCTCGAGGGCCGGGTGCCGTTCCTCGACCACGAGCTCGTCGAGCTGGCGGCGACATGTCCGCCCGAACTGAAGACGGCCTACGGCGGCAAGGGCGTGCTGAAGGAAGCCGCCCGCAAGGTCATTCCGCCCGAGGTCATCGACCGGCCCAAGGGGTACTTCCCGGTCCCCGCCCTCAAGCACCTGGCGGGTCCCTACCTCGACCTGGTCCGCGACGCCCTGCACGGCGAGGCGGCGCGCAACCGTGGCCTGTTCACCGCGGCCGCCGTGGACGGACTTCTCGCCGACCCCAACGGCAACCTCACGCCACTGCGTGGAAATCCGTTGTGGCAGTTGGGACTACTCGAACTGTGGCTCGCCCGCCGCGTCGACGGGCTCGTTCCGTGATGACGTCCAAGGTGGAGCCCGCGACGGGTGTCGTTCAGGATCTCGGCTGGGGTCGGCTGGTCTTCGGTCAGACCTTCGACGACTCCGATCAGTTCGGCAACGCGCTTCGCGCCGAGGCCACCGGCCGCCGCGACATCGGGATGTACCTCGATGCCCCGCACGTCTTCGTCGCTCTGCATCCGCACGAGTTCTTCATCGACCCGAGCTTCACCTATCGACTCGACTTCGCGCGGCCAGGTGACTACCGGCCGGCTGACGTGCCAGGGGTTTCCGTCCGGCCGGTTCACTCGATCGACGATTGCGCGGCGACCAACCAGATCTACGTGCAGTGCCGCATGGTTCCCGCCGACGTCGAGCTGATGTGGAGCAACTGTCGGCACGAACCCCACATGGTCTATCTGGTCGCGACCGACGACGAGACCGGTGCGGTGGTCGGGACTGTCACCGGCATCGATCACGCGCAACTCTTCGGCGATCCCGAAAACGGTTCCAGCCTGTGGTGTTTGGCGGTCGACCCGACGTTGTCCCGCCCCGGTGTGGGCGGGCTGTTGGTCAGGTCGCTGATCGAGGAGTTCGTGCGGCGCGGGCGTGCTCAGATGGACTTGTCGGTGCTGCACGACAACGAAGGTGCCATCGCGCTCTACGAGCGGATGGGGTTCGAGCGCGTCCCCCCGCTGGGCATCAAGCGCAAGAACGCCATCAACGAGAAGCTCTTCGCGCCGATACAGGAAGCCGAGGGGCTTGCCGAGCTCAACCCGTACGCGCGGATCATCGCCGACGAGGCGATCATGCGCGGGATCACCGTCGAGGTGCTCGACGGTAAGGGCGGTTACCTCCGGCTGACCCATGGCGGGACCAGCGTGGTCACCCGGGAGTCGTTGTCCGAGTTGACCAATGCCGTCGCGATGAGCCGCTGCGACGACAAGCGCGTGGCCCGCAAGGTGGTGTCCGATGCGGGCATCAACGTGCCGCGCGGCCAGAACGCCACGTTCACCGACGAGGACTACGAGTTCATGCGGGAGGTGGGCTCGGTGGTGGTGAAGCCGGCGCGGGGCGAGCAGGGCGCGGGCATCACCGTCGGCGTGTCGGAACCGGCCGACCTCGATCGGGCGCTCGCGTGGGCCGCGAAGCACTGTCCCGACGTCATCATCGAAGAGCGTTGCGAGGGTGAGGATCTGCGACTCGTCGTCATCAACGGAAAGGTGATCGCCGCCGCGGTTCGCCGACCGCCGGAAGTGATCGGGAGCGGCACGCACACGATCAGGCAGCTCATCGAGGCGCAGAGCCGCAGACGTGCGGCGGCCACGCACGGTGAGTCGACGATCCCCGTCGACGACCTCACCGAGGCCACCGTGCGCGAGGGCGGCTGGGATCTCGACGACGTGCTGCCGAGCAACGAGCGGCTGGTGGTCCGGCGCACGGCCAACCTGCACACCGGCGGAACGATCCTCGACGTCACCGATGACGTCAATCCGAAGCTCGTGCAGGTGGCCGTCGACGCGGCGGACGCCATCGGCATCCCGGTCACCGGCATCGACCTCATGGTGCCCTCGGTCGAGGGGGACGCCTACGTCTTCATCGAGGCCAACGAGCGGCCCGGGTTGGCGAACCACGAACCACGCCCCACCGCACAGGCTTTCGTCGACCTGCTGTTCCCACGTACCGCCGCGACCCCATGGGCGTGGCAACCCGTTCCGGTCGATCAGGCCTGACCGTCTTCATGCTTCAGAAGGGAGGCGCCTTGCCCGAACGTGCCGCAATGCCCGAGGCCGACCGGGCCTGGATGATCGACACGCTGCTCGCGCTGCTGCAGACCCCGAGCCCGTCGGGCCGTACCGATGCGGTGATGCAGCTGATCGGCGACATTCTCGACGACGTCGGCGTGCCGTTCAAACTGACCCGGCGCGGGGCACTCACCGCCGAGCTGCCTGGCGATTCGACCACCATCGACAGGGCATTGGTGGTCCACGCGGACACGATCGGCTGCATGGTGCGCACGCTGAAGGACAACGGCAGGCTCGCGCTGATTCCCGTCGGCACGTTCTCCGCACGCTTTGCGACGGGGGCGCGGGTGCGGATCTTCGCCGACGATCCCGACGCGTTCATCACCGGAACGGTCATGCCGCTCAAGGCCAGCGGGCACGCGTTCGGCGACGAAATCGACACCCAGCCGACGGACTGGGACAACGTCGAGGTCCGCGTCGACCGGAAGGTCTCCTCGCGGGCCGAGCTCGAGGAGCTGGGCCTGCACGTCGGCGACTTCGTCGCGTTCATCACCAGCCCCGAACTCACCGAAGACGGGTTCATCGTCTCGCGCCATCTCGACGGCAAGGCAGGCGTCGCGGTGGCCTTGGCGCTGGCCAAGAACTCCGCCGAGGGCAAGCTCGTGCTGCCGCACCGCAGCACCATCATGGTCACCATCACCGAGGAGGTCGGCCACGGCGCCAGCCACGGGCTCCCGCCGGACGTCGCCGAACTCGTCTCGGTGGACAACGCGGTGTGCGCGCCGGGGCAGCACTCCATCGAGGACGGCGTGACCATTCCGATGGCCGACCTGCATGGGCCGTTCGACTACCACCTGACCCGCAAGCTGTGCCGCCTCGCCGACGAGCGGGGCATTCGGTATGCGCGGGACGTCTTCCGCTACTACCGGTCCGACGCCGCCGCGGCCATCGAGGCGGGCGCGGGTACGCGGGCGGCGCTGGTGGGTTTCGGGCTCGACGGCAGCCACGGCTGGGAGCGCACCCACCTGGATTCGTTGGAGGCGACGTACAACCTGTTGCATGCGTGGCTGCAGACCCCGCTGACGTTCGCCAAGTGGGACGCCAATCCCTCGGGCAAGCTCCGCGACTTCCCGTCGTCGAAGCAGCCGGCCCCCAGCGAACAGTGGGTGCCGCTGTCCCGCGGGGACCACACCGAGCCCGGTGAGGCGTCGCCGGGGGAGCATTGGCCGCCGGCGGAGGGCCCGCACGCCTGATGGTCGCGGACGGTGTTCAATCGAGGGCGTGCTGAGCCTCGAAGAGATCTCCGACCGCCTGGAACTGCAGCAGCTGTTGGTCGACTACTCCACGGCGATCGACAAGCGCCAGTTCGACGACCTCGACCACGTCTTCACCGACGACGCCTACATCGACTACCGCGCGATGGGCGGCATCGACGGTCAGTTCCCGGACGTCAAGAAGTGGCTGGCGGATGTGCTGCCCAACTTCCCGGCGTACTCGCACCTGATCGGCAACTTCGACGTGACGATCACTGGCGACACCGCCACGTCACGCGTCATCTGCTTCAATCCGATGAAGCTCTCCGAAGACGGGCAGATCCTGTTCTGCGGGCTCTGGTACGACGACGAGTTCATCCGTACCGATGCGGGCTGGCGCATGACGCGGCGCGTCGAGACGAAGTGCTTCGACCGCATCGTGTAACTCCGCCGAACGCCGGTTACCGCCACGCGTTTCTCGACTGGAGCGTGGCGGTAATCGGCGTTCGGCGGAGGGGACGGGGGCGGCGATTTCCATCTGACCTGCGCGCTCTGGCACAATGGGCGGCTGTCCGCCACACGACCAAGGCTGTGCGGCGGTCACACACGTAAGGCAAAACCGGACCGGGCATCCGCCCTGGTCGCCGAATTGCAGCGTGGCAACGCATGAGGAGAAGTCGTTCATGGCTGTCAAGATCAAGCTCACCCGGCTTGGCAAGATTCGCAATCCCCAGTACCGCATCGCCGTCGCCGACGCGCGGACCCGCCGCGACGGCCGGTCCATCGAGGTCATCGGCCGGTACCACCCGAAGGAAGATCCGAGCCTCATCGAGATCGACTCGGAGCGCGCGCAGTACTGGCTCGGCGTCGGCGCCCAGCCCACCGAGCCCGTCCTGGCCCTGCTGAAGATCACCGGCGACTGGCAGAAGTTCAAGGGCCTGCCTGGTACCGAGGGCACGCTGCGGGTCAAGGAGCCCAAGCCGTCCAAGCTGGACCTGTTCAACGCGGCGCTGGCCGCCGCTGACGAGGCACCCACCGGTGCGGCGACGCAGCTGAAGAAGAAGAAGTCCAAGAAGGACGAAGAGGCCGCCGAGGCGCCTGCGGAGGCCGCAGCCGAGGCTGAGGCCGCTGACGCGCCCGCCGACGCCGCGCCTGCCGAATGAGCTCCGTCGTCGTCGACGCCGTCGAGCACCTCGTTCGGGGGATCGTCGACAATCCTGACGACGTCCGCGTCGACATGGTGACGAGCCGCCGCGGGCGCACCGTCGAGGTGCACGTGCACCCCGACGACCTGGGCAAGGTCATCGGCCGCGGTGGACGCACGGCGACTGCGTTGCGCACGTTGGTGGCCGGCATCGGTGGTCGTGGCATCCGCGTCGACGTGGTGGACACCGACCAGTAACCCATGGATCTCGTCGTCGGGCGGGTGGTCAAGGCTCACGGCATCGGCGGTGAGGTCGTCGTCGACGTTCGCACCGATGACCCGGAGGCACGCTTTAGCCCCGGTAACACGCTGCGCGGCAAGCCAAGTCGCGGCGGCGCCGAACGCAACTTCGTCGTCGACGCCGCGCGCCCGCATGGCGGCCGACTGCTCGTCCGGCTGTCCGGCGTCGCGAGTCGGGACGCCGCCGACGCGCTGCGGGGCACGCTGTTCGTCGTCGACACCGCCGAGCTTCCTCCGATCGAGGACCCCGACGAGTTCTACGACCACCAGTTGGAGGGGTTGACCGTGCGGACGGTCGGCGGCGGCGTCGTCGGCGTCGTCGCCGAGGTGCTTCACACTCCGGGCGGGGAACTGCTGGCGGTGAAACGCGACGGCGGCGCGGAGCTGCTGGTGCCGTTCGTCGAGGCGATCGTCACGGCGGTTTCGCTGGACGACGGGACCGTCGACATCGACCCGCCAGAGGGCCTCCTGGAGCTGGAGTGACATGCGCATAGACGTCGTCACCATCTTCCCGGACTACCTCGCGCCACTGCGACAAGCGTTGCCGGGCAAGGCCATTGAAGCGGGCATCGTCGAGCTGGCCGTGCACGATCTGCGTCGCTGGACCCACGACGTGCACAAGTCCGTCGACGATGCGCCCTATGGCGGCGGGCCCGGCATGGTGATGACGGCGCCGATCTGGGGCGCCGCGCTCGACGAGGTGTGTTCCGCCGAAACGCTTCTGGTGGTGCCCACCCCGGCGGGGCGGTTGTTCACCCAGGCCGACGCCCAACGCTGGGGCGGTGAGGCCCACCTGGCGTTCGCCTGCGGCCGCTACGAGGGCATCGACCAACGCGTGGTCGACGACGCCGCCCGCCGCATGCGGGTGGAGGAGGTGTCGATCGGCGACTACGTGCTAGCGGGCGGTGAGTCCGCGGTGCTGGTGATGGTCGAGGCCGTCGTGCGGTTACTTCCCAACGTGCTCGGCAATCCCGTTTCCCACCTGGATGATTCGCATTCAGACGGGCTGCTCGAGGGGCCGAGCTACACCCGCCCGCCGAGTTGGCGGGGACTCGACGTGCCGTCGGTGCTGCTGTCCGGCGACCACGCCAAGGTGGCCGCCTGGCGCCGGGAGCAGGCGCTTGAGCGCACCCGCGAGCGAAGGCCCGAGCTACTCGAGTAGCTGGCTGGGCTAGATGTGCCCGCCGGGGAACATGGTCTTCACGGCCTGGGTGATGGTGTCGCGCGCGACCGAGGAGTCACCGGTGGGCTGCATCGAGCTGATCGCCATGATGTAGCGGCGCTCGGGCCCGATCACACCGGTGGACAGGTGCATCCAGTCGGCGCCGATGCAGCACATCCAACCCTGTTTGACGGCAACGGGTTCGGCGTTCAAACCGTCCGGAATGCCGAAGCGCTGCGGGTAGACGCCGCCGGGCATCATCCCGTCGATCGCCATCGGGGTGGACGCAGCGAGGTTGGACAGGATGATGCTGGCCTGTTCGGGCGGCAACCCGCCGGTGCCCGCCATCATCATGTCGTAGTAGCGCACCAGGTCCGACACCGTGCTGATGGTGTTGAACCACCGCCCATTGCCAGGTGGGCGCGTCGAACCCAGCCCGTAGCGGGCGACCACGCGGTTGATGATCGCGCTGCCGCCACTGCGATTCCAGAAGACCTCGGCGGCGCTGTCGTCGGAGGACCGCAGCATGACGTCGAGTGACTTGCGGTCGTCCGGCGACAACACCGTCTGGCCCTTGGACACCTGCAGTAGCAGGTCGTCGGCGATGAACAGCTTGACCACCGAGGCGATGGCGATGGTGCCGCCGCTGCCGTTGGTGACGAGTTGGTCGGTGTTGCGGTCGAGGATGGCGACGGTGATGTCGGCGCCGGCCTTGGACGCCTCGGCGGTGGCCTGGCGTTCGCGGTCGGCCAGTCCGGTGAAGGCGGCGACAGGAGCGTCGGGTGGCGCCTCGGGAAGCGGAGCCATGCTGCCCAGCGGGGCGACGACGGTGAGTTGGGGGGCGCCGGGAGGTGCGGGAGGCGTGCCGTAGACCTTCGCCTCGCACCCTGCGACCACCGTCGCGACCGCGAACGCTGCGGCGCTGACCATCAGCAGCTTTGACGGCCGGCGGTGCATGACCCTCCTCGTAGGCGTCGTGCCGAGATAGGGCGTGAATCGAGCTGTGATGTCACCATCTGCCCGCGACCCCGTTTGGCTAGCCTAACTGCTCGGTGGCTGTGACGCGCCCTGGGCACCGCGGGTGTTGCACGTGTTGTTTCAGGTCGATTTCATCGTCCCGACGTCGACCCTGACAGCGCGATTTCGTCGCGCGGGGGGCCATCTGGCACAATTGACCAGTTGTCTGCGCACGACGCGCCGCGTCTGCTGCGAGATGCACCCCAAAGTTACCGAAGACAACGGCTCGGCGACGCGCACACGCGACGCAGGAGACTGAACCGCGACCAACAAGGAAGTGTCACCGATGAACACGCTGGACTTCATCGACCAGGCGTCGCTGCGCGACGACATCCCGGCCTTCAGCCCCGGCGACACCGTCAATGTCCACGTCAAGGTCATCGAGGGTTCCAAGGAGCGCATCCAGGTCTTCAAGGGCGTCGTGCTGCGCCGCCAGGGCGGTGGCATCCGCGAGACGTTCACCGTTCGCAAGGAGAGCTATGGCGTTGGCGTCGAGCGGACCTTCCCGGTGCACTCGCCCAACATCGACCACATCGACGTCGTCACCCGTGGTGACGTGCGCCGGGCGAAGCTGTACTACCTGCGCGAGCTTCGCGGCAAGAAGGCCAAGATCAAGGAAAAGCGCTGACCCAGCGCCCCGTCCGGCGCGCTCGCTAGGGTGAAGCCGTGACCGAATCCCGTGACGACGCCGACGCGGCTGCAGTTTCCGCTGACGCCGACGAATCCTCCGACGCCGACACGACGGACGGTTCCGACGGGCTTACCGACGCCGCGCCCCGCGAACCGATCTCTCCGCTGCGCACGGTATTGATCGCGCTCACCAGCGAGACGGTGCTCCTGATCGTCATCGCGGTGGTGATCTACTACGTCATGTTGACGTTCGTCGCGCGGCCGTACCTGATCCCGTCCGAGTCCATGGAGCCGACGCTGCACGGCTGCGCTGGATGCGTCGGCGATCGCATCATGGTCGACAAGCTCACCTATCGGTTCTCACCGCCAGAACCCGGCGACGTCGTCGTGTTCAAGGGCCCGCCGTCGTGGAACGTCGGCTACAAGTCGATCCGCTCCGACAACACCGCGGTCCGGTGGATGCAGAACGCGCTCTCGTTCATCGGCTTCGTGCCGCCCGACGAGAACGATCTCGTCAAGCGCGTGATCGCGGTCGGCGGCCAGACCGTCGAGTGCCGCTACTCGACCGGCCTGACCGTCGACGGCAAGAAGCTCGACGAGCCATACCTCGACTACACGACGATGAACGTCGAGAAGTCCAATCCCTACGCCACGTGCCTCGGCAATGAGTTCGGGCCCGTGAAGGTACCCGACGACCGGCTGTGGGTGATGGGGGACAACCGCACCCATTCGGCCGACTCACGCATGCACTGCGCCAACGATCCGGCGTCCGTGGAGTCCGGCGTGTGGTGCACCGGCGACCCCAATGCGGGGACGGTGCCGGTCGACAACGTCATCGGGAAGGCACGGTTCATCGCCTGGCCGCCGGGCCGGTGGGGCGGCGTCACCACGTTCAACCCGCAGCAATGACTTCCAGCAAGTAGGAGTGTTTCGTGCCAGCGACCTGGCCGCCGAGAACGGTGATCCGCAAGTCCTCGGGCCTGCGCACCATCGAATCTGCGCTCTACCGCAACGGGCTGGGGCCGGTGGCCGGGGTCGACGAGGTCGGGCGTGGCGCCTGTGCCGGACCGCTGGTGGTCGCCGCGTGCGTGCTCGGCCCGAACAGGTTGGAGAGCCTCGCCGCGCTCGACGACTCGAAGAAGCTCACCGAGAAGGAACGCGAGCGGCTCTTTCCGCTAATTCGGCGCTATGCGCTGGCCCACCACGTGGTGTTCATCCCGTCGACCGAGGTGGACCGCCGCGGTGTGCACGTGGCCAACATCGAGGGCATGCGCCGTGCCGTGGCCGGGCTGCCGGTGAAGCCCGGGTACGTGCTCTCCGACGGGTTCCGGGTGCCTGGGTTGCCCATGCCGTCGCTGCCGGTGATCGGCGGCGACGCGGCCGCGGCGTGCATCGCCGCGGCCAGCGTGCTGGCGAAGGTGAGCCGCGACCGGCTGATGGTCGCGATGGAGAAGGACCACCCGGGCTATGGCTTCGCCCTGCACAAGGGCTACTGCACGCCGACGCACACCGCGGCCCTGGCCGACCTCGGGCCGTGCAGCGAGCACCGGTACTCGTTCGTGAACGTGCGACGGGCGGGTGGCCGGACCGAGGTCGTGGTCCGCGACGCCCCCGAGTGGGTCGACGAACCGTCGGATCCGGAGTCGGAGCAGCGCAGGGAGTACGGGTGAGGAAAGATGGCCCCAGATGACGTCGACCAGAGGACCGCTGACTAGATGAGTGCCGAAGATCTCGAGAAGTACGAAACCGAGATGGAGCTCTCGCTGTACCGCGAATACAAGGACATCGTGGGCCAGTTCAGCTATGTCGTGGAGACCGAGCGGCGGTTCTACCTGGCCAACAGCGTCGAGTTGGTGCCGCGCAACTCCGACGGCGAGGTGTACTTCGAGCTCCGGTTGGCCGACGCGTGGGTGTGGGACATGTACCGGCCGGCCCGCTTCGTCAAGCAGGTTCGGGTGATCACCTTCAAGGACGTCAACATCGAAGAGGTCGAGAAGCCCGAACTCCGGCTGCCCGACTGACCTGGTGACCGCCGAGGACCAACTCCCCGTCGCCGTCGTCACCGGCGCCAGCCGTGGCGCGGGCCGAGGCATCGCCACCGCATTGCTGAAATCGGGCTGGCGGGTCTACCTGACCGGGCGGACGGTGACGGACCGCGGTGACGGTGGCATTCCGGTCGTAGTCGATCATCGCGACGACGCCGACGTGGCCAGCCTGTTCGACCGGGTGCGCGACGAAAGCGGACGGCTGGACCTGCTCGTCAACAACGCCGCGGCCATCCACGACGACCTGGTCGATCCGAAGCCGTTCTGGGAGAAGCCACTTGCGCTTGCCGACGTGCTCGACGTCGGGTTGCGGTCGGCCTACGTGGCGTCCTGGTGCGCGGCCCCGCTGATGGTAGGTCAGGAGCGTGGGCTGATCGCGTTCACGTCGTCGCCTGGCTCGGTGTGCTACATGCACGGGCCCGCTTACGGTGCGCAGAAGGCGGGGATCGACAAGTTGGCCGCCGACATGGCCGTCGACTTCGCAGGCACCGGCGTTGCGACCATCTCGATTTGGATGGGAATCCTGCTGACGGAGAAGTTCACTTCCGCGTTCGACGGGCACCCGGAGGCGTTGGCCAAGACCGCCGAGCACGCCGAGACCCCCGAGTTCACGGGGCGGCTGATCGACGCGCTCTATCGGGATCCTGCGCTATCCGAACTCAGTGGGCAGACGCTCATCGGCGCCGAACTCGCGACGCGGTACGGCATCACCGACGAGGGTGGACGCCGGCCGCCGTCGCACCGGGACGTGCTCGGTGACCCGCGGACACCGTCGACGGTGGTGGTTCGCTGACATTCGGTCTGGCGGCTTGGGAGGATGGTCCCGTGCGAGACAAGGCTCAGTGCTGGCTGACCGACATGGATGGCGTCCTGGTGCACGAGGAACGTGCCCTTCCCGGCGCCGCTGAGTTTCTGCAGCGACTCGGGGAGAAGAAGCGCCCCTTTCTCGTCCTGACCAACAACTCGATCTTCACGCCGCGAGATCTGGCGGCAAGGCTGCTCCGCTCCGGTCTCGAGGTGCCTGAGGGGTCGATCTGGACCTCGGCCCTGGCGACCGCCACCTTCCTGCACGATCAGCTGCCGGGCGGCTCGGCCTACGTGATCGGCGAGGCAGGTCTGACGACGGCGCTGCACGAGGTCGGTTACACGCTGACCGATACCGGTCCTGACTTCGTGGTGCTCGGCGAGACGCGCACGTACTCATTCGAGGCGATCACCAAGGCCATCCGGCTCATCGGTGACGGTGCGCGCTTCATCGCCACCAACCCGGACGCCACCGGGCCGTCAGCTGAGGGCCCGACCCCTGCCACCGGGTCGGTGGCAGCGCTCATCACCAAGGCCACGGGACGAGAGCCGTACTTCGTCGGCAAGCCGAACCCGATGATGTTCCGCAGTGCGCTGAATCGCATCGAGGCGCACTCGGAGAACACCTTCATGGTCGGTGACCGAATGGACACCGACGTGGTCGCCGGGATCGAGGCGGGGCTCGAGACCATCCTGGTGCTCACCGGGTCGACGGCGCGCGCCGACATCGAGCGGTACCCGTTCCGGCCGAGTCGGGTGTTGGATTCGATCGCCGACGCCATCGAGCTCGTCTGACGGATGTTTCCCGTTCACGTCGAACCGGAAGTCGTTGTTGCGCTGGAAGATCAGCCGCTGCGGCAGCTCCGCAACGCGGTGTCGCACGCGGTGACGGCCCTGCTCGCCGACGACCTCGATGGCCGGGTGCGGCCGTGGGATCTCGCTGGGTTGCGCGACGGGGCAAGTTCTCTCGGTGAGGTAACGTCGGCTCGTGCCGTGCATGTGGCCGACGACGTGCTCGTCGTGGAGCTCGTGCCGGACGGCCGGCACGTCGCGCTGCGCCGCATCGACGACGGCTGGCGACTGGCCCGATTCGTCGTGCCAGGTGAGCACGCGCTGCCCCCGGAGACCACGCGGCGGATCAGGTTGTCGGGATCAGGGCCCGACGCGGTGCTGGCGGCATTGGGCATCGAGCGGCCGCCCGGTGTGGAGTTGGAGTACCTCTCCGAGGACCTCGGTCAGGGCGAGACCGAGAGTCGCTACCGCTACCGGTGGGTGGCCGACGACCGGTCGGTGCTGGCCGAGGAAGTCAAGAACGAAATCTACGACGGCGCGACCCCGTACACGACGTACCTGCGCGGTGTGGTCGTCGACGGTGAGCACGGGCGCATCCTCAGTGCGACGGGGGAGGACGCAGTGCTGATCGAGGGGTGATTATCGTGAGCCGGTGACTTCAACGGATGCCACCAGACCGCTCGCAGGGGTGCGGATCATCGAGATCTCGAGCTTCGTGGCGGTACCGCTCGCCGGGATGACGCTCGCTCAGCTCGGCGCGGAGGTGATCCGTGTCGACCCGGTGGGTGGCGCCGCCGACTACCACCGCTGGCCGGTCACCGACGACGGTGAGTCCATCTACTGGGCCGGGCTGAACAAGGGCAAGCGCTCGGTGGCCGTCGACGTGCGGTCCGAGGCGGGCCAGCAGCTAATCGCCCGACTCATCGCGGACAGCGGCATCCTGATCACCAACGTCGCCGGGCGGCAATGGCATTCGTATGACACGTTGGTCGCGCTGCGTTCCGATCTCATCCACGTCGAGATCTCCGGGCGCGCGGACGGCGGCACCGGCGTCGACTACACGGTGAACGCGGGGCTTGGCTTCCCGCTCGTCACCGGTCCCGCAAGCCTCGACGTTCCGGTCAACCACGTACTGCCCGCGTGGGACGTGGCGTGTGGCATCTACGCCGCGCTGGCCGTCACCGCCGCACTGCGCCACCGCGACGCCACCGGCGACGGCCAGCGGATCAGCATCCCGCTGGAGAACGTGGCGCTCGCGACGGCGGGCAACCTCAGCTTCCTCACCGAGGTGATGATCAACGGCACCCCGCGCGAGCGGATCGGGAACTCGATCTTCGGGCAGTACGGTCAGCAGTTCAGCAGCGGCGACGGGGTCTCGTTCATGATCGTCGCGCTCACGGGCCGTCACTTCCGCGACCTGACAGAACTGACCGGAACGGCGAAAGCGGTTGCCGCGCTAGGGGAGACGCTCGGTGCCGACTTCACCGACGAGGGGGACCGCTATCGACACCGGGACGCACTCACCGGACTCTTCACGGTGTGGTTCACCGACCACACGGGCGAGGAGGTGGCGGCCGCGCTCTCGAAGACGTCGATCCTGTGGGAGCGCTACCGCACCTTCGCCGACGTCGTGACCGATGCCAAGGTGACCGACAATGCGCTGTTCACGACCTTGGATCAGCCGCGCATCGGTCAGTACCTGGCGCCGGGTCTTCCGCTGTCGATCGACGGCACCTACCCGAAGGCGGTGGCGGCGCCCGCGCTCGGCGATCACACCGCCGACGTGTTGCGCACCACCCTGGGGCTCGGCGATGCGGAGCTCGCCGAACTCTTCGCATCGGGGGCGGTGGCGTGAGCGCCCTGTTGGGGCTCTTCGACCTGCACGCAGGGGCGGACGAACGCACCTGGTTGGGCCCGGCCAGCGGACCGGCGGGCAAGCGCTCCTTCGGCGGTCAGTTCATGGCGCAGAGCCTGGCCGCCGCGTGCCGGACCGTCGATCCGGCCAAGGCGCCCACCAACATGCACCTGCAGTTCCTGCGGGGCGGCGAGGCAGGCGACGAGGTCTCCTACTCCGTCGAGCACGTATACGACGGGCGTACCGCGGCCGCACGCCGGGTCGAGTCCCGGCAGGACGGTCGGCTGCTCACCACGGCAAGCGTGTCGTTCTCGGCGGCCATGCCCGGCCCCGAACACGGGCTCGGCGTTGCGCTTCCCGGCGACCCCGAGACGCTGGCCCAAACGGGGCCCGCGGGGCCCGCACCGTCGATGCCGTTGGGCGAGCTCGACATCCGCATCGACGATGACCGCACGTCCGGTGAGTTCGTGCGCCGGATGTGGTGGCGCGTGACGGCCGACGTGCCCGCGGAACCGTTGCTGCACACCATCATCGCGGCCTACGTCTGCGACGTATACATGATCGACCCCGCGCTGGCCGTGCACGGCCACTCGATGAAGGCGCGCACTCACCGCAGCGGCACCACCGACTCGTCGATGTGGTTTCACCGCCCGATCCGCGCCGATCGATGGAACGTGCTCGAGTTGCGCTCACCGGCGGCCGCGCGCGGGCGCGGCGTGGTCACCGGCAGCTTGATCGGTGCCGACGGCGCCATCACGGCGACGTTGGCTCAGGAAGGCCTCATAGCGGAGCGGGAGCAGTCGCCGTCCTGACTGGTTGGCGCGAGCGGGTGCGAATCAGCTTGCGCAGCATGGTCACCAGTTGGGTAAGCACGATTCCGACGACCACCGCGGCGGCGACCCCGACCAGCTTGTGCTCACCGAACAGCGGATACACCTGGTAGTGCGTGAGGTAGATGAACAGCGAGGCCTCGGCCACCAGGCCCGCGACCACGGTCAGCGCCGACGGGCACCGGATGGCGGGCAACCAGATCAGCAGCGTCAATCCCACGAACACCAGCGTCTCCCGGCCCGGTTGGCCGAAGTAGCCGACGATGCCGATGGCCAGCACGACCGTCACCGCGAGGCGCTGCCACACCGTCGACGACTTGGCCGCCGCCCAACCGATCGCGAAGAACCAGAAGGCCAGCATGGTGAACCACGCGTCATGACCAAGCCCGAAGCCGAACACGTCGTAGCGCATGGCCAGCCCGAGTGCCAGGAACGCCGCCGCGAACGCGAAGGGCCGCTGGCGTTCCCATCGGTCGCCGATCGGCGTCCAGCACACCAAGGCCAACACGACCAGGATCCACACCACCGCCTCGACGAACCACAGTCGACCCGCCGTCATGCTGTCGTCGGGACCGAGGAACTTGTTGGCCAGGAGCAGATTCGTCGCCGTGTAGTCGTTGGTGACCACCAGGGCGAACGCGACCCACAGCACCGACGGCACGGCGATCCACGCAATGGTGTTGCGCAGGTGGCGAGTACGCGCGCGGCGCGGCAACGGGGTGAGGCAGAACCGGCCGAAGTTGTAGCCGGCGACGCCGAGCAACACGTGTGCCCCGCCCCACAGCACCCAGAGCTCGGCGTGCGACCCAGCGACCAACACGATGGCGATGGCGCGCAGTGCCACGCTGGTCTCGAGCGTCGCACCCCACCACCGTCGAGGCCGCGAGGCGACCTGCAGTTCGCGCAACGGAAGCCGTTGCCAGTCCACGGGCAGGTGGCCGAGCGCGCGCTCGAGCCGCACCGACATCGCGACGTAGGACAGCGAGTTGCCGCCGAGGTCGACGAAGCTCTGCTCGGGGCTGATGGCCGCGGGGTCGAGTTGCAACACGTCGGCGAACAGGCCACGCAGATCAAGGGTTTCGGGGTCGGCCGCACGGTTGGCGGCGAGTTCGCGCACGGCCTGGTAGTCCGGTTTGCCCGACGGGAACCGTGGCACGTCCTCGACGTCGATCACCCGGATCGCCGCACGCGGCAGCCCCGAAGCGTCCGACGCCAACCGCGCCACGTCGGTGCCGTCGGCTCGCTCGGCGGCCACCAGCAGAAGGCCGTCACCGTCGGTGCAGCTCGCCGCCACGCCCGCGTCGTGAAGCTGTGCCTCGACGTGTTGCAGGTCGAGGCGCAACCCGTACAACTTGACGAAACGGCCACTGCGGCCGACGACCTCGTACCGCCCGTCCGGATCGCGGCGGGCAATGTCACCGGTGCGGAGTTCGTCGACCGTCCGTCCGAGCGCCAGGTCCGCGGGCGTCTGCGCGTAACCCAGCATCACGTTGGCGCCGCGATACACCAGCTCGCCGACGTCGTCGGGCATGCCGTCGACCGGCTCGAGGGTGAACGATCCGCCAGGTATCGGAACCCCGATCGACTCGGGATGAGTGTGGGCGAGTTCCGGTGGGAGATAGGCCATCCGGGCCGTCGCTTCGGTAGCGCCGTACATGACGAACAACTGCCAGCCCCGCGCCCGTCCGAGCGAGGCGAATCGTCGGACGCGGTCGGGTGCGAGCCGTCCGCCGGCCTGCGTGACATAGCGCAGGTGGGGGAGCGACATCTCGTCGAAGCCGATGCGGTCGAGCAGCTCGAACGTGTGCGGGACGCCGGCGAAAGTCGTTCCCGCGTACCGCCGCATCAGCTCCCAGAAGCCGTCGTCCACCACCGAGTGTTCGGTGAGGATCAGCGCTGCCCCGCGCAACAGGTGGCTGTGGATCACCGACAGTCCGTAGCAGTACGACATCGGCAACGTCGTCGCCGCGCGGTCGGTGGGCCGGATGTCGAGGTAGCTGGCGATGGCCTCTGCGTTGGCGGCCAGGTTGGCGTGGGACAGCCGCACCAGTTTCGGGGAGCCGGTGCTACCGGACGTCGACAGCAGCAACGCGAGGTCGGGATGGAGCTCGTGCTGGGTGCGGTGGCGGCGTTCGGTGACGCCGTCGGCAACGAGCGTGTCCGGTTGGTAGACGTCGATGATCGACGTGTGGTCGACGCCCGCTGGCAGCGGCAGTACCACGTGATGGCCCGCGAGCGCGCCGAGGTAGCTCACCAATGTGTCTACGTCGTTGCGGGTTTCGATCATCACCAGCCGCCGTCGGCGGCCGAAGGTGGCGGAGCGGTGCGCTACCCGCGCGGCGAGTTCGGCGTAGCTGAGCCGGTTGTGTTCGGTGAGCACCGCGACCTGGTCGCCGAACGACGCAAGGTGCTCGACGAGCCGGTCGAACATCAATGGCGCTCATCGGCGAAGACGACGGCGGAGCCGTTGACCTGGATGTGGACCTTCGCGTCGACGGCGGGCGGGGCGACGCTGTGCTGGCGGACGGTGATCGGCGGGAGGTGCTCGCCGAGGTCGACGGTCAGCAACACGTCGTGCCCGCGGAACTCGGAGGCCAACACGGTGGCCACGCCGCTGCCCTTGTCGTCGTCGGCGACGGTGGTCGCCACCAGCTGTTCCGGGCGCAGCATCAGTGTCGCGGACCCGATGACGTCGGTGTCACGCACCGGCAGCACGCCCAACGCGCAGTGCGCAGTGCCGGCGGTGACGGTGCACGGCAACAGCACGCAGTCGCCGAGGAACTCGGCAGTGAACCGGTCGCCGGGATCGAGGTAAACACCTTGCGGCGTACCGACTTTGGTGAACCGCCCGGCGCGCATCACGGCCACCTGGTCGGCGATCGACAGCGCCTCTTCCTGGTCGTGCGTGACGAGCAGCGTGGTGATGCCCGCCTCGGCCAGCAGCGCCGCGACGGCCTTGCGGGTCGATGCCCGCAACCCGGTGTCCAGTGCGCTGAAGGGCTCGTCGAGCAGCATCAGCGCGGGTTTGCGGGCGAGCGCGCGGGCGAGCGCGACGCGTTGTTGCTGACCTCCGGAGAGCTCGTGGGGTCGGCGCTCGGCGTAGGAGTCGTCGAGCGACACGGTCCGCAGCAGCTCCGCCACCCTGGCGGTGGCGTCGCGGCCACCGCGGGGCAGTCCGTATGCGATGTTCGCACCGACGGTGAGATGCGGGAAGAGCGCGCCGTCCTGGGCGACGTAGCCGACGTCGCGGCGGTGCGCGGGTGTGCACTTGCCCTGCGCGGCCACCTGTCGCCCAGCGATGGAAATGGTTCCCGCGTCGGGTGTTTCGAAGCCCGCGACCAGTCGCAACAGGGTCGTCTTGCCGCACCCCGACGCGCCGACGACGGCGGTGATGGTGCCAGCGGACACCTGCAGGTCGACCCCGTGCAACACCTCGTGGCCGCCGAACGACATGGCCAGCCCGGCGATTTCGAGCGCGTTGTCGCGCTTGGTGCCGCTCACAGTGCCGCTGCCTTGGTCGACTGTTTGAACAACACCACCGTGACGGGTACCGACAAGGCGACGAGCAGGAACGCATACGGAGCCGCGTCCGCGTAGTCGAGCTCACTGGACAGCGACCAGAACCTCATCGCCAACGTGTTGGTGCCGGTTGGGGCTAGCAGCAGCGTCGCCGTCAGTTCGGTTGCGACGGCCACGAATACGAGCGAGGCACCCGCGGCGGCGGCGGGAGCGGTGAGCCGCAACGTCACGCGTAGGAACGTCCACGTCGGCGACACCCCCAACGACCGGGAGGCCTCCTCGAGCCCGGGCGGCACCTGTGCCAGGCCCGATCTCAGGTTGACCATGGCGCGGGGCAGGAACATCAGCACGTAGGCGGCCAGTACCAGGAACACCGTCTGATACAGCGGGGGCAGGTACCGGATGGCGACGGTGACCAGGGCCAGCGCGGTGACGATGCCCGGCATCGAGCTAGTGACGAAGTTCGAGCCCTCCACGAAGCGGGCGAAGAACCCGCTGTAGCGCACCGCCACCCACGCGAACGGGAAGGCCAGCAGCGTGGTCAATGCAGCGGCACTGGCAGCGAGCACCACGGTCTGCACCGTCGAGGTCAGCACGTCGCTCGACGTCCACGCCTGCGTGCCGCCGATCCAGAGCCATCGCACGATGGTCCACACGGGCACGCCGAGGGCCAGCACCGCGAGCGCCGCGAGGGCCAGATTCGCCGGAATGGCCATGGCGCCCAGGTGATGCGGCTTCGAAGCGCACTGCGCACCCGAGCCGATCCTGGCGTAGCGCGCGTTGCCGCGGGCGGCGGTCTCGCCGACGATGAGCACCAGGCACAGCAGCACGAGGACACCCGCGAGGGTGCTGCCCGCAGCCCCGTTGAACGTGGCCTGGAACTGCTCGAAGATCGCGGTGGTGAACGTCGAGAAGCGCAGCATCGCGAACGCACCGTACTCGGCGAGTAGGTGGACGCCGATCAGCAGTCCGCCGCCGAGGATGGCGAGCCGGAGTTGGGGGAGCACGATCCGCCAGAAGGCGACGCGTGGGCTCGACCCGAGCGCGCGGGCGGATTCCTCGATCGCGGGATCGAGTCGGCGCAGCGTGGCTGCCACCGGTACGTAGGCGAAGGGAAAGTACGACATGGTCGCCACCAGCACCCCCGCCCAGAAGCCGTGCAGCGTGGGGATGACGCTGACCCACGCGTAGCTGTTGATGAAGGCGGGGACCGCGAGCGGCGCGACGAAGAGCGGACGCCAGACCGAACGGCCGGGCAGGTCGGTGCGTTCGACCAGCCACGCGGCACCGACCCCGAGCAGGAGGCACAGCGGCACCGTCACGACGACGAGGCCGACGGTGTTGACGAGCAGTTCACCGACGCGCGGCCGCGCGAGCAGCTCGTAGACCGAACCGGGCCCCAACGACGCCATCGACCATGTGACGTACCCAAGCGGCACGAACGTCGCGACGACCAGGAGCGCGACGGCCGCGCTGACCACCGGGCCAGGCCGTGCGTTTGCACCCCCGGCGGTCGGTGCCGCGGTGGGTGTCGTCTCGGTGGTGACCAACTAGCAGCCCATCTAGAGCAGGCCGGCCTTCGTCATCAGGTCGGTGACCTTCTGCGAGTCGAGGTCGGACGGGTTGACGGCTGGCGCCTCGAGTTGGTCGAGCGGAACGAGGGCCTTGTTGGCGGGCACGCCGCTGGCTACGGGGTATTCGAACGACGTGCCGTTCTCCAGCACTTCCTGGCCGGCCTTGCTGGTGATGAACGTCAGGAACTTCTGGGCCTGGTCCTTCTTCTTGCTGGAGTTCAGGATTCCGCCACCCGAGATCGAGACGAAGGCGCCGGGATCCTCGTTCTTGAAGTAGTGCAGCGCGGTGTTGGCGCTGATCTCCTTGGTCTCGGCCTGATCGCGGAACCAGTAGTAGTGATAGATGACGCCGCCGGAGACCTGGCCGTCGTTCACGGCGCGCAGGGTGGCGATGTTGTCGGAGAAGATCTCCGCGCCTGTCTTCATGCCGGCCAGCCACTGCGCGGTGGCCGGTTCACCGGTCAGCTGCAGCATCGCCGCGACGATGGCCTGGAAGTCGGGCTTGACGGGCGGGGCGCCCCAGCGGCCCTTCCACTCGGGCTGCTCCAGCTCCATGATCGACTTCGGCAGCTGCGCCTCGGTGAGCTTGTTCTTGTTGTACGCGAACACCGTGGTGCGGGCCGCGACTCCGGTCCACTTGTTGGTGGCCGGCCGGTACTGAGCAGGCACCTGCGCGATGGTGGCCGCATCGACGTCGGCGAACAGCCCGGCCTTCTCGACCGCGGCCATCGCGGGGGAGTTCTCGGTGAGGAACACGTCGGCAGGGGACGACGCGCCCTCGGCGATCAGCTGGTTGCCGAGCTCGGTGTCGCCGCCCTGGCGGTACTCGACCTTGATTCCGGTCTCCTTGGTGAACGCGTCGATCCATTCCTTGGTCAGCGACTCGTGCTGCGCGTTGTAGATCAGCAGTGCGTCGGACTTCTCCGAGTCCGACGAGCACGACACGAGCCCTACGACGAGGGCCGCGACCGACAGCACGGAGAGGAATCGAGCAAGCCGACTCCAAGGGAATCGCATCGACGGTGTCCTTTCCGCGCTCGGGTACCCAGCGCTACCTAACTGAGGATTGCCTAGCCAACATACCCGTCGAAGGCGTTCGACTTGACCGGTCCGTAGCGTTCCGCGGCTCCGTTGGGTCGACGGCCACTCGCGGAGCGCGCTTCCTGGCGGATTCCCCGATCGGGTCGCGGCGTGGATTCGACCTTGAAATGATGCTGAGCATTGGCTGTGCGTTCGGGTGTCGAGTCACTAACGGTTGGGGAATTGCGCAATGAAACTGATTGAAACGTCCGCCCGCCGCCTGGTGGCTGCGCTGTCCGTCACCGCAATGGGGGTCGTCGTCGCAGGCACCGTCGCGACCCCGGCGGCCAGCGCCGCGCCATGTACCGCGAGCGCACTGGCGACCACGGCAAGTGGTGTGCTCGGCGCGGCGGGCGGCTTCCTCGATGCCCATCCGGGCGCCAACGACGTACTGACCGCGGCGGCCACGCAGCCCACCGACGTCGCGCGAACCAACGTGCGCGCCTACTTCACCTCGCATCCGGGCGAATTCCTCGAACTCAACGGCATCGCGCAGCCGTTGAAGGACATGCGCAGCCAGTGCGGCATCACGATCTCGCCGACTCAGATCGCGACGCTGCTCGAGACGATGGGGTAGCCCGCGTCAGACGGTCAGCGTGCCGGTGCGCACCAATGCGATCGCGGCGGACTCGATGGCGTCCTCCGACAACAGCACCTGCAGCGCCGCATCGCCGAGCGGAATGAAGCTGTCCTGACTGGCGACTCGGCCCAGGCGGCCGGTGAACCCGTGGCCGAGCAGTGCCGCGAGCACCCCCTCACCGACGCCGCCGGTCGCACGGGTCTCGTCGACGATGAGCACCCGCCCGGTCGCCGTGGCTTCGCGCAGCATGTCGGCCACCGGGAGCGGCGCCAGCCAGCGAAGGTCGACCACGCGTGCGGCGATGTCGACGTGTTCGAGCCTGCGCGCGACGCGCAGGCTCATCCGCAGCCCGTTGCCGAAGGTGAGGATGGTGAGGTCCAGTCCGTCGCCGTGGGTGCGTGCCCGCCCGATCGGGACCCGGGCCGAGGGGTTCGGATACCTTGCGAGCCAACCGTCGTCGCCGTCGTCGTGCAGATCGCGGGTGTGATAGAGCGCAATCGGTTCGAGGAACACGCACACGACGCCCGCCTCGCGGGCCGCGTCGACGCACGCGTGCATCATCGCGGCCGCGTCGTCCGGTCGCGCCGGAGAGGCGATGACGACGCCGGGGATGTCGCGGATGGCGGCGATCGAGTTGTCGTTGTGGAAGTGCCCGCCGAAGCCCTTCTGGTATGCGTATCCGGCGACGCGGACCACCATCGGGTTGCGGTACTGCCGGTCGGAGAAGAACTGCAGCGTCGCGCCCTCGCCGCGGATCTGATCGGCGGCGTTGTGCAGGTACGCCAGATACTGAATCTCGGGGATGGGCAGCAGCCCGGAAACTCCTGCGCCGAGCGCCAATCCGAGGATGGCCTGCTCGTCGAGCAGCGTGTCGAACACCTTCGCCGGGCTCGTCTTGTTCAGCAAGCCGCGGGTGACGCCGTACACGCCGCCCTTGCGGGCGACGTCCTCGCCGAACAGGATTGCCTCGGGATGACGGACGAGCACGTCGAGCAGGGCGCGATTGATGGCCTGTGCCAACGTAATCGGCATGTCGTCACCGACCGTCGCGACGTTGCGCGACATCGCACGCGCGGAGGCGGCGACGGCTTCATCGGCACTCGTCTGCAGCGGTGCCATCACCTCCCGCGGGCCGTCGAGTTGCTTGAACTCACTGACTTCTCGCGCCAGGTCCATGACCTCGGCACGTTTGGCCTCGTAGCGGTCGAGGACCTCACCCGCAGTGAGCAGGCCTTGCTCGATGAGCCTTCGCGCGGTGCACACCACCGGGTCTCGCTCGAAGTCGGCGGTGATCTCGTCGGGGCGGCGGTAGGCGGGTTCGTAGTCGGATCCGGCGTGACCCATCAGCCGGACCGTGCGCAGGTGCAGGAACGCCGGCTTGCGGTGGGTGCGGACCCAGGACGCCGCCGCGGTGGTCGTCGCGAACGTCTGCGCGATGTCGGAGCCGTCGGCCGCGAAGTACTCGAGCCCGTCGCGATCGCCATAGGTCCGGGCGACCCAGCCGGGCGGGGTCTTCACGCTGATTCCGATTCCGTTGTCCTCGCAGACGAACAGCAGGGGCATCGGTAGCCCCTGATACACGGCATGCATGGCGGTGTTGATGGCGCCCACCGCCGTGGAGTGGTTCACCGACGCGTCGCCGAAGCTGCACACCGTCAACGCATCGTCGGGCCACGGGCACGCCACGCGCAGCTTCTTGGCCCGCTCGATCGAGAACGCGACGCCCACGGCCCGCGGCAGGTGGGAGGCGATGGTGGAGGTCTGCGGGATGATGTTCAGGTCGGCTCGGCCGAACACCTTGTGCCGGCCACCGGAGATGGGCTCCTCCGCAGCGCCGACCAGCCCGAGCAGCACGTCGCGCAGCGGGTCGCTGCCGGCGACCTGCGCGGCGCGGGCCAGGAAGAACCCGCCGGACCGGTAGTGCAGCAGCGCGGGGTCGGTGTGCCGCAGGGCCGCGGCGACGGCCGCGTTTCCCTCGTGGCCCGACGAGCCGATGGTGTAGTAACCCCTGCCCTGCGAGCGCAGCCATCGCGCTGCGAGGTCCAGGTGGCGGCTGCCCAGTTGCGCGTCGAAGAGGTCCAGGCAGGTCTGCGCGTCAAGCACCGGTGCGGCCGAACGTGCGGACGGCTGCGCCGGCGCCGAAATGGACGCGGTGAAGTACTCGTCGATGGCCTCGGACTGAGGACTGTCCACTGCGCCTCCTGAGCTTGCGGCTGCCAGCGTATGCACTGCGCGGGTGCCTTCATAGGCCAGTACGGTGCTTGGCGGATTGGCTCCGCCACGGGCGCAGCGCGACGTCGGCGGCTCGTCGTATCGCGTCCGCATCGTCGGTGCCTCCGGCGGGCGCGCGGCGCTGGAGGCCGCCGAGCGCGTGCGGCCGGCGGCGATCCTGCTCGACCTCGCGATGCCCGATCTGGACGGCACCGAGGTGCTGCGGCGCCTGC
>Ga0207668_10000526_pt1 | contig 24008 bp, 24 predicted proteins | sample KBSS43metaG_FD_184323 | JGI IMG/M metagenome (GOLD analysis project Ga0207668, IMG submission 184323) | Switchgrass rhizosphere microbial communities from Kellogg Biological Station, Michigan, USA - KBS S4-3 metaG (SPAdes) (version 2) | ecosystem: Host-associated > Plants > Roots > Rhizosphere...
ACGCGCCGGTCTTCGCGTCCTCCACCGTCGTCGGAGCCGGGATCGTCTGCGTGCCACCGTCGAGTGTCGACGTGATGAACCCGGTCACCGATTGGGTGGGCAACAGGGTGACGACGGCGTTGGCGTCCAAGCTGCCCCTGTTTGCTCCGGTGGCGTCGGTGACATCGATGTCGGCGAGGTACGTCACGCTGAGTTGGGACGGTCCGTAGCTCGCCGACTCGGTGCCGTTGAGGATCAATCCGTCCTCGTTGACGTAATTGGTGTACACCACAGTGCGGGTCGTTTGGAATGTCGTCGAGTTGAAGACCTCGCCGACCGCCGCGGTGCCACCGCCCACGCCGTTGTAGGTGCCGGTCGGCGGAAGCGGTGTCGTCTTGGCGACGTAGGTGGTCAGGTCCGGGAACGCCGACGGGTTGAACACTGTCGTCGTATCCCCGACCGGCCCGACGCTGGTCGTGTACTTCAGGTTGGCGATGACGATTCGTGATTCCGTCGGCGCTACTCCGTGCTCGTCGCCGTTACCCGACTCCCAGAAGGTGACCGCGGTACCGTCGGCATTCCAGCTGGGCATGCTTCGAGAGATCCACCCGTCACCTTCGTCCACCCCGGGGGTGGTGGGGTCATCTTGGGCGAAGAGCGGGATGCCGTTCTCGCGGTTGAGGTCGTCCTCGATGGCGACCGCCCAGTTCTGGTTCGAGACGTTGCGCACCTGCTCATCGGCATACATATCGTAAATCGGCGCCGCGACGTAGACCGGCAGGAAGTTTTGCCGCACGATCCGGGTCATCGGGGTGAGCGCCTCGAATCCGCGCGTGCTTCCGACCGTGATCCAAGCCATGTTGGGCGACATGTCGATGTCCTCGTCGTAGTCGAGGTTGCCCGTCACCCGGGTGCCGCGGAAGGTGCTGCCAGGGTATAGATAGTCCCCGGTTTGGCCCGACAGGTCGACCACGATGTCGTCGACACCACCGGCATCGATTGCCCCGCCTTGAATGATCACGCCCTTGCCGTCGGGGGGTCGCTGCTGTTGGCCGGATAGTGAGCGGTAGTGATTGATACTGCGCGCTGGTGAGTGGTGTCGGTGTGCCGATCGGGCTTGTCGGTGGTGGCTGCCAGGATGCGGGGTATGAGGAAGGGGCGGGCGCTGCGCCGGATTGGTGATCCGGTGGTGGCGGCCGGCCCGGTGGGGGTGCGGATCCGGACCCGGATCCATCCGAGCGCCGGTGAAGCCGAGGCGCTGAGCGCGATCGGCGCGCTGTTGGGCTCGGTGTATCGCAGCGAGTTGGCCCGGCGAGTCGGGATGGGTCGGTTGGACCGGCAGGCTCACGCAGTGTGGCGCGCCGGGCGTAAACGGGCGTTGACGGCGGTGTCGTCGTCGCGGTGGGCCGGGGCGATCACCCGGGCGGTGGAAGATCAGTATCAGCTGGGGATGCGGGGTTTGGTTTACGAGGTCGCGCAGCTGCGCGCCGCGATTGAGGTGCTGGAGGCGCGGTGCGCGCTGCGCCCCGGGGAGCTCGCGCCGGTCGACGGCGACGAGGAGAGCAGCCAAGGTCGGTCCCGGCGTCGCGGTTATCGCAGCGCGGCGGAGCGGTTCGGCAAGACCCGCCGCCTGGCCGCGCTGCGGACCCGACTCACCACTGCCGAGCAGGCGTTGGCCGCGGGTCGGCCGTCGATCACGGTCGGCGGAAAACGGTTGTGGCGCCACCGCACCCACCTCGACGCCACCGCTATGACCGAACCACAGTGGCGGGAGCGCTGGGATGCCGCGCGACTGTTCTTGACCGCCGACGGCGAGTCGGACAAGACCGGCGGCAATGAAACCATCCGCGTCGACGAGGCGGGTCGGCTGCGCATCAAAGTCCCCGCGGCACTGGTCGACCGGTTCGGCACCCACCTGGTGATCACCACACCGGTGGGCTTCAGCCACCGCGAACCGGAATGGACCGCGCGGGTGAGCGCACGGCGTGCGGTGCGCTACGACATCAGCTTCGACCCGGATCGGGGCCGCTGGTATCTGGACGCCTCCTGGAAGATCAACCCTGAGCCGGTGCCCAAGCTCGAGGAGGTGCGGACGGGGCCGGTGCTGGGGGTTGACCTCAACGCCGATCATCTGGCGGCGTGTGTGCTCGACGCCTCGGGCAACCCGATCGGTGAACCGGCCACCATCGCCGTCGAGACGGCGGGACTGGCGGCGTCGCGGCGCGACGGGCGGGTCCGCGCAGCCATCACCGCGTTGCTGGACCTGGCCCAACAGCACAACTGTGCGGCCGTGGTGGTGGAGCACCTGGACTTCGCCGACGCGCGTGCCGCCGGGCGGGACACCCTCGGGGGCGGCCGGCGCGGGAAACGGTGGCGCCGCACCATCGCCGCCATCCCCACCCGCCGGTTTCGGGATCGCCTGACCGGTATGGCGGCTCGTCGTGGGATCGCGGTGATCGGGGTGGACCCGGCCTACACCAGTAAGTGGGGTGCTCAGCACTGGCGCACCCCGTTGCAACAGCAGACTTCCGATCCGTCAACGGTCACCGGCCATCATGGGGCGGCGGTCGCGATCGGTAGACGTGGACTCGGCGTGGCGATCAGGCGTCGGCCGGCAGGACCCCGTAACGGACAGCGGACCGCTACGGGCACGCCACCGGCCAGGCCCGATGACCCATCGAGCTCCACACGACGGTGCCGTAGTTCCGGCCCACCCGCACCCCCACGAGGAGCGCGGGTCCACCGGAGAACACCCACCGCCAGCGGCCAAGACCGTTCGGGCCGCACAGGACACACTCCTGCTCAGTAATTTGGAACGGTCCATTGCTTGGACTCAGACCGCCGGAGCCGACGTCGACTGCTCGGGCTCCGGCGCTGAGGTGGCCGGCGGCGCGCTCGGCGCAGTGGCTTCGGGCACCACGACCGGCACCGTGGGTTCACTCGACTGGGGTGGCGGCTCAACGGCGCCGGTGCTCGTCGACGAACTCGGTTCCGTGGTGCTGGTATGCGCACCGCCGCTACTGCCAACGGTGACCCCGGGTGCCACCTCGGCACTCGACGACGTCGCACCCGACGGCTTCGGCTCGCCGGTCGCGGTCGACGCACCGTCCCATTCATGCCGCTGGTCGCACAGTCATCATCCCGTAAAGCTGATCGCTCGATCAGTTGGATGTAGCCGTAATGCCTACCAGTGGCCCAGATCACTGTCAAGCAATTCAAGAGCTCCCCACCACTGGACCCAAGCTGGCGGGCGACCCATCGATCGACGCAAGATGCTGCAGACGTAGCCTTTTGGCCACTCATGTCCTGCTTCCGAGTCGACGGGCGGCGGGCCCAACGCACCCCTAGAAGACGCCAGGACCTTGACTACGACTCAGCGGGCTGCCAAAGTCACTGATCACATGATCAGTTTTGGGTTCAGGCCCGCGATCATCTAGTCGACGAAGAAGGTTGGGAGCGGAAATGGCAGCTCGGGTAGAAGGCAAAGTCGCGTTCATCACGGGCGCAGCCCGCGGGCAGGGGCGCAGTCACGCGCTCCGGCTGGCGCAAGAGGGCGCTGACATCATCGCCGTCGACGTATGCAAGCCGATCAGCAGTACCAGCGAGATCCCGCCGTCCACCCCGGACGACTTGGCCGAGACAGCGGACTTGATCAAGAACCTCGACCGCCGGGTGGTGACCGCCCAGGTTGACGTGCGTGATTTCGACGCGCTCAAGGCGGCGGTGGACGGCGGGGTCGAGCAGCTCGGGCGGCTCGACATCATCGTGGCCAACGCCGGGATCGGCAACGGCGGTCAAACTCTGGACAAGACCAGTGAAGCCGACTGGCAGGACATGATCGACGTCAACTTGTCTGGAGTGTGGAAGACGGTGAAAGCCGGTGTACCGCATCTCCTTTCGGGAGGTCGCGGCGGATCGATCATCCTGACGAGTTCGGTAGGCGGACTCAAGGCGTACCCGCACACCGGCCATTACATCGCCGCCAAGCATGGCGTGGTGGGCTTGATGCGGACCTTCGCGGTCGAGTTGGGTCAGCACTCCATCCGGGTCAACTCCGTACATCCCACGAATGTGAACACGCCGATGTTCATGAACGAGGGCACCATGAAGCTGTTCCGTCCGGACCTGGAGAACCCGGGCCCGGACGACATGGCCGTCGTCGCGAAGATGATGCACGTGCTGCCGGTCGGCTGGGTCGAGCCGGTCGACATCAGCAACGCGGTGCTGTTCCTCGCCTCCGATGAGTCGCGTTACGTTACCGGGCTTCCCGTCACCGTCGATGCGGGCAGCATGCTGAAGTAGTTGGGGCGCAGCGTCAACGGGTCGGAGCCGTTGGCGCGGTCGCACCGTACTGCGCGAGGAAGCGCTCGAGGAACGCGCGCATCTGCTCGTGGCCGTCAGTGACGCCGATGGCCTCCTCGTTGCACATGCTGCGTGCCATTTGGGCCAGCAGCATCGAGATCACCACCGGCGGATAGTCTTCGAGGTCGACGCCGTGGGCGCGCAGGGCCACCGTGACCGCGGCCGTCTCGATGTCGCGGACGCGCTCGGCATATGCCTTCAGTTCGGCGCCGATCACCTTGCGGTGGTTCGCCAGGGCCATGAACTCCGTGTTGAGGCCGGCGCGCCGGGTGTCGGAGTTGATCAGCCACAGCGCCCGCAGGGGGTCGTCGTCGGTGAGCACCTTGCGCATCTCCTGCAAGGAGACGTCGGCGCCCGCGCGCAACACCGCGAGGAATAGCTCGTCCATGGTGTCGAAGTAGTAATAGACCAGGGCCGGCTTCACTCCGGCGCGCGCCGCCACGCGCCGCGAGGTCGCTGCGGCATACCCTTCTTCGCGCATGATTTGAACGGTCGCCTCCATCAGGCGCTGGCGCGCCCCGGCGTCCTTGTCCTGGTGCTTCCTAGGGGCAGGCATCTCAAAGTTCTCCGATCTTCGCTGCCAAGAAGCATATACGGGAGCGGTCCGTTAGCCCTTGACCTCGTAAAGCGGCCCGTGGTATCCATGACCAACACAACAATTTGATCGATCGATCAGTTTTTCAGAGAGGTATTGCCGATGCCTGTGTCGCAGCGACGCGTCCGCGTCGACCCGCGACTATGCGAGGGTCACGCGCTCTGCATAGAGCTAGCACCCGATGTCTTCGACCTCGCCGACGACGACGTCGCCACCTGCGCTACACAGCCAGCAGATGCGTTGTGGGACAAGGTCAAGGCCGCCGTCGACGCCTGCCCGCGCGGCGCGATCACCGTCGAATCGGAGCAGTACCCATCAGCCCAGGATCGGACCGGAAGGACCGCGACACCATGACCGACCTCGCCACGGTGGACTACTTCACCGACGCAACCACCGCCCAAGATCCCTACGACTACTACGAATACCTGCGCAGCCACGGCCCCGTGTATCAGGAGCCACACCACGGAGTCGTCGCCGTCACGGGCTACGCGGAAGTGATGGCAGCGTTCAAGGACGTCGATTCCTTCTCTGCGGTCAACGCCATCGGCGGCCCGTTTCCGCCCTTGCCGTTCGAACCCGAGGGTGACGACATCACCGAACAAATCGAAGCCCACCGGCACGAGTTTCCGATCTTCGAGCACATGGTCGTCATGGACCCGCCCGCTCACGAACGCGAACGGTCGCTGCTGAGCAAGCTGCTGACACCGCGGCGGCTCAAGGAGAACGAAGACTTCATGTGGCAGCTGGTTGACACCCAGCTCGACGAGTTCATCGCCAATGGCAAGTGCGAGTTCCTCTCCGAGTACGCAAGGCCGTTCGCGACGCTGGCCATCACCGACCTGCTCGGTGTGCCCGAGGAGGATCGGGCCGAATTCCGCCGCGCGTTGGGGGCCGAGAAGCCGGCGGGCAACCGAGTTGGCGCGCTCGACGGCGAGCCGGTGGGGCTCAATCCGCTCGAGTACCTCGACGACAAGTTCAGCGGGTACATCGCCGAACGCCGCCGCGAACCGCGCGGTGACGTGCTGAGCGGCATGGCGTCGGCGACCTATCCCGACGGTACGATTCCCGAACTGCTTGAGGTGGCACGGCCCGCGACCTTCCTGTTCGCGGCAGGCCAGGAGACCGTCACCAAGCTCCTGAGCGCCGCCGTGCAGACTCTTGGCGATCGCCCGGAATTCCAGCGGACGCTCCGCGACAACCGCGACCTGATACCGGCGTTCATCGAAGAGGCGCTGCGCATGCAGAGCCCCACCAAGGTCGACTTCCGGCTGGCCCGCAAGACCACCAGCCTTGCAGGCGTGCACATTCCGGCCGGCACCGTGCTGATGCTCTGCCTCGGCGCTGCGAACCGGGATCCCCGAAAGTTCGAGCAGCCCGACGAGTTCCAGCTGAATCGCAAGAACGTGCGCGAGCACATCGCGTTTGGTCGCGGCATACACACCTGCGCTGGAGCCCCACTCGCCCGCGTCGAGGGGCGTATCACCGTGCACCGGCTGCTCGACCGGATGCGCGACATCACCATCAGCGAGTCCAGCCACGGGCCGCTAGGTCAGCGCCAATACAACTACGAGTCAACGTTTCTGCTGCGCGGGCTCACCGAATTGCACATCGAGTTCACCACGGCGCCCTGACTCGGGATGACCATCGAAGCGAACAGAGGGGTAGCGCGATGACGCTGCAAACCGTCGTCGAGGAACTTCGGAACCGCCCCGGTTCGGGAGATGTGATTTCGATCATCAACCCAGCGACCGAAGAGCAGATCGCCGAGTTCACCGACTGCGGTGCGGACGCCGTCAACGAGGCCGTCGCCCGCGCGAAGGCGGCCTTCGAAGCCGGGGTGTGGTCCGAACTCCCCGGGCGCACACGGGCCAAGGTGATGTGGCGCATCGCCGACCTCATCGACGAACACGCCGACGAATTCGCGCAGCTGGATTCGGTGAACACCGGCATGCCGCTGATGCAGGCCAGGCTGGGGTTGCCCAACTGCGCCGAGTTCTTCCGCTACCACGCGGGTTGGTGTTCCAAGATCACCGGCCACGCCTACGACGTCAAGACCGCTGGCATCGCCACGGACAACTGGGTCGACATGCACGCCTACACGCTCAAGGAACCGTACGGCGTTGTCGGCCTGATCTTCCCGTGGAACGGCCCAATCTTCAATGCCTGCGCCAAGCTCGCACCCGCGCTCGCCGCCGGCTGCAGCATGGTCGTCAAACCCGCCGAGGAAACCCCACTCTCAGCACTTCTGCTCAACCGGCTCATCGCCGAGGCCGGCGTGCCCGACGGTGTGGTCAACCTGGTCACCGGATACGGGCACACCGCTGGTGCGGCGATCACCGCGCACCCCGACGTCGAGAAGGTCGCCTTCACCGGGTCCACCGAAATCGGCAAGGAAATCGTCCGGGCCTCGGCGGGCAACCTGAAGAAGGTCGCATTGGAACTCGGCGGCAAGTCCCCTGTGCTGATCTACGACGACGCCGACCTGACCAAGGCCATCTTCATGGCGGCGATGGGCATCTTCATCCACTCCGGCCAGGGTTGTGTCTGCGGCTCGAGGATATTCGTCCAACGCGGCGTCTACGACCAGGTAGTCGAAGGCATCGCCGGCGTGGCCAACACCATGAAACTCGGCGGCCCCGACGAACAGGGTTGCACGAGCGGCCCGCTGATCAGCGCCAAACAACTGTCCCGTGTCATGGGCTTCATCGACGAGGGCCGCTCCGAAGGCGTCGAGGTGGTCACCGGCGGGCACCGGCTCGACCGCAAGGGCTACTTCGTGCACCCCACCGTGCTCACGGGAGTCAATCGCGACATGCGGCTGTACCAGGAGGAGATATTCGGGCCCGTCGTGACGATCCTGCCGTTCGATGACGACGACGAAGCCGTCGCCATGGCCAACGACACCAGCTACGGACTGGCCGCCACCGCATGGACCAACGACCTCAGCCGCGCGCACCGGCTCGGCAAGCGGCTGCAAGCCGGAACCGTATCCATCAACTGCCAGTTGGTCTTCGATCACGCCGTACCCTTCGGCGGCTACAAACAATCCGGCTGGGGCTACGAGCACGGCCAGGAAGGCCTCGAGGCCTACCTGAAGACGAAGTCTGTCTGGGCCCAGCTCTAGCGTCCTCGATCGACCTGTCCGACGCACCTCATCAGATTCGCCATCATCGATAGGAAACGGCCATGGCCCGCGCGACCAGGATTGTCGTACCGCTCGTGAGTGCCGCACTCGTAACCGCAGCGACGGCATTGGCTCCCGTCGCGAACGCCGGTATGCGCATTGGGAACTACGAAGTGCTCACCGACCGATGGAACGATCACACGTGGATCTGGTCGGTGGCGCACTCCTGCGGTGCCCCCGACTGCGGCACCTTCTACGAGCTCCCGGTGGTGGCTCCCGCAACCGACACGATGAACGTCACCGCGATCCCGCGGCCGTTGAAGAGTCAGCGATTTCAGGAGTCTGCGTTCTTCGCCGATGGTCGGTACACGCTCACCGTCGACGTACCGGATGGGGTGCGTTGCATCGGCTACAACCTGCCTTCCCATGACGTCTACGCGTGGGACGCGGTATCGCTGGCCGGGACGATCGTCTCGACCTTCGACGCGGGTTGCTACGGTGCGCCCGGTGGCGTCAGCACGTATGGCTTTGCGCTGCAGAGATTCTGAGCCGACGATCAGCCCATGCCAATGCGAATGTTCTTGAGCTGCATGAACTCGTGCAGGCCATCGACGCCGCCGGTACGCCCGAAACCGCTCTGCTTGTAGCCGCCATAGGGGCCTTGCGGAGAGATGAGGCTGAGTTGGTTGACCCAGACCGACCCCGCCTCCAACTGGCGGGCGACGCGGTGGGCCCGGGTGAGGTCGCGAGTCTGCACGAAGGCGTTTAGACCGTACGGGGTGTCGTTGGCGATCCGCAGCGCGTCGGCTTCGTCGCGGAACTTGAGGACGGAGACGACCGGACCGAAGGTTTCGGTCTGCGCAAGCGGTGACGCGTTGTCGACGCCGCCGAAGACGGTCGGCTCGATGTAGTAGCCCGCAGCGAGCTCGCCACCGATGCGCTTGCCGCCGAGGAGCAATTCACCGGACCGCTGCGCGACGGCGTCGTCGATGACGCCGAGAATGCGGTCCGCCGACGCTTCGGTGATGACCGGACCGAAGAATACGGTGGGGTCGAGCGGATCACCGACCTTGGCGGAACCGACTGTGCCGATGAACTTCTCGAGAAATTCGTCGTACACCGACTCCTGCACCAGCACGCGGCTCGCGCACGCACAGCTCTGGCCGGACTGCATCAGCGGACCCTGATGCGCCGACATCGCCGCGGCCGCATCCAGATCCGCATCCTCGAAGACGAGGTTGGCGGACTTGCCACCGAGTTCGGCCACGACCGGGGTCAGGTTTGCGGCGGCCGCCACCAGCACGCGGCGCGCGGTCGCGTCTCCACCGGTGAAGTGGATCTTCCGGATGCCGGGATGGCGGACGAGTGCCTCGCCGCCCTCCGCGCCCGCGGGCACCACGTTGACCAGTCCGGGCGGCAGGCCGGCGTCGACGCACAGTTGACCGAAACGCAACGCGGCCAACGGCGCGAGCTCGGACGGTTTCAACACGACGGCGTTCCCCGCCGCGAGTGCGGGTGCCACACACGAGGCGGCCACCGCCAAGGCACCGTTCCACGGGGTGATGACGCCGACGACGCCATAGGGTTCTCGTTCGATGAGGTTCACGTCGAATGATCCATTGACCGGAGAACTGGTTCCGTGCGGCTTGTCGACGTAGCCGGCGAAGTGGCGGATGAACCATTCGAGCATGTGTGCGGTACCCGCGAAGGACACCGGCACTGCGTAGTCGTGCACGTTGAGCAAGGCCAGTTCGTCGAGGTGCTCGTGCACGACATCGGCCAGATCGATTAGCATGTCGCGGCGCCGATCCACCGTCAACGACATCCACGCCCGCTGCGCTTCGGCCGCAGACGTGACGGCACGGTCGATCTCGGCCGGCCCTGCCAGGGGCACCATGACGTTGGGTTCACCGGTGGCCGGGTAGATGTGCTGATGGCTCCCACCGGAGGACTCGCCGATCAAGTCGCCGTCGATCAGCAACCCCGCCGACAGCGCGGCACTCATTCCGGCACACCTTCTTCGGTGCGCCATTCTTCGAGCACCCGTTCCTTCTGACGACCGATCTCGTCGTTCAGATGTGAGCCCTTCGCCCAGCCGTAGTAGGCGGCGAAATGCAAGGCGAGCTCGTCCATTTCGGCGAACGAGATGTCGCGGCTCTTCAATGCGGCGTAGACGTGGCTCACGATCGGGTACGGCGCGTCCTGAAACGCCACGCATGCCACGGTCACCAGCCGCCGCTCCCTCATCCCGAGTCCCGGCCGCAGCCACATCTCACCGAACACGAAGTTGAGGATGCCCGCCCCGGAGTAGGGGTTGTCGCGAATGGGCACGTACGGCAAGCAGTTGACGTCCCGGAACGCCTGCTCTCCAGTGGCGAGTCGAGCTTCTGGGTCGCTCGGCGTGACGAGGGGCAGCAGCGGATCGGGCGGCGGTACGGTCTGCCCACGCTCGCGGTGGATGCGCTCCCACTGCTCGTCGACGATCATGTTGAACCGCGACGCCTTCGGCCAACCGCTGTACACCGCGAAATGCAGTACCGTCTCCCGCATTTCGGTGATCGACACGTCGCCACTGTTGAGCGCCGCGTACACGTGGTCGCGCAACGGCTGCTCGGCGTCGGCGGCCGCGACGCAGGGCAACGTGACGAAGCGCCGATCTCGACGGCTGAGTCCCGGCCGGTCCCACACCTCGCCGAAGACGAAGTCGATCATGTTCGACGTCGCCGGGGTGGAGTCGTCGGGCGCCGGGAAGGTCATCACATCCGCGAAGGCGCGCCGCCCGCGCTCCGTGCGGTCAGTCTCAAACGTCGTCATCGCCCGCGCCCTCTCGTGAAATCCGGTTCACCGCAGGGTGACACCGGCATCGACTTTGAATTCCAGCCCGGTGACATACCGGGATTCGTCGGAGACCAGGAACAGCACGGCGTTGCTGATGTCGATCGCCTCGGCCATCACGATCGGCATGGCGTTGAGGAAGATCGGCACCAGGTCGGACCGCTGCTCGGCCAGCAGTCCGTGTAGCGAGGCCGGTTGCATCCCGGTCTCAACCCCGGTGGGATGCACCGTATTCACCCGGATGTTTTGGGCGGCAAGCTCATTGGCGAGGGCTCGACTCATCCCGACCACGCCGTGCTTGGAGGCCGTGTACGGGATGTGCAGTGGCGTGCCCTTCAGTCCGGCCGCAGAGCTGATGTTGATCAGGCTGCCGCCGCGTTCGACGAGATGGGGCAATGCGGCGGCACAGGTGTTCCACGCCCCGATGAGGTTGACGTCGACGACGGTCCGCCACTGTTCGGGCGTCGTCGTGTCCCACGTGCCGACGGTCAAGACACCGGCGTTGGCCACCGACGCGTCGAGCCCGCCCAACTGGGCGACACCGTCGTCGACGGCCGCTGCCAACGCGGCCGCGTCACGCACGTCGACGACGTGCGTGATGGCCCGCCGGCCGTGTTTCTCGACCAGTCGCGCCGTCTCCTCGAGGTCTTCGGCTGAAGCGAGCGGATATTCGACGGCGGGCAGCGACTCGCAGATGTCGACCAGGATCAGGTCGGCGCCTTCCTCGGCCAGTCTCACCGCGTGACTGCGGCCCATCCCCCGCGCCGCGCCGGTGACGAGAACCCGCTTGTCGGCCACCCGGCCGCGCGAGGCGCTCACAGCTTGTTGCAGAAGCCGGCGTCGACCGGGAACGTGACCCCGGTGACGTACTTGGCCTCGTCGGAGACGAGATAGGCGATTGCGGCGCTGATGTCCTCCGGTTCGAGGAGCCCGATCGGCATGGGGTTCTGCAGGTGGACGCCACCATCTGGATAGTTCTCCAGGAACGACGTCATCGCCGGATTGGTGGCCATCATGGTGTTCACCGCCGTCGGATGCACGGTGTTGACCCGAATGCTCTCGGGGGCAAGCGCATTGGACAGTGTCCGCATGAGCCCGACGATGCCGTGCTTCGATGCCGCGTAGGCGAGGCCGCCACCCTGCAGACCCCCGAAACCACGAAGGCCCGCCGTCGAACTAGTGAAGACGATCGATCCGCCGCGCTTGCCGGCCAGCAGGTGCGGAATGGCTGCCTTCGCGGTATGGAACGCGCCAACCAGGTTGACGTCGAGCACGTCGGTCCATTGCTCGAGCTCTTCGGTGATGGTCAGTTCACGAAACGCCATGGTCGCGATGCCTGCGTTGGCGCAGACGATGTCGAGGCGCCCGAAGTGCTCCACACCGGCGGTGAGCGCGGCATTGACCGCAGCGAAGTCGCGGACGTCGGCGACCGAGCCGAGCATCTTGCCGCCCGCCGCCTCGACCAGAGCGATCGTTTCGTCGAGCTCGGCACGACTGGCCATGGGATAGCCGTTCGACGGGATGTCGGCACAGATGTCGATGCCGATGATGTCGGCGCCGTCCTTCGCCAACCGCACCGCGTGACTGCGGCCCTGCCCGCGGGCCACGCCCGTGATGAATGCGACCTTGCCGGCCAAAGAACCCATCTATCCTCGCTCCGTTGCGCCGGCACTCCGGCGTCCACCAAAATGAGTAACCGTGTTACACCAGGTACGGTAACCTGGTTACTCATAGCCGGCAAGGGGGTGTTCCGCAGTGGTCAGTGCCGAAGCAAGCCCCGCAAATGCCCCAGAGCGTGACCGGATACTCGACACCGTCGCCGACATCCTCGAAACCGACGGCTACGACGCGGTCCAGCTACGCGAGGTCGCGCGCCGCGCCAGGACCTCACTGGCCACCATCTACAAGCGCTACGCAACGCGCGACGAACTGATCCTCGCCGCGCTGAACAGTTGGATGGATGAGCACCGGTACTCCGGGCTGGTTCATCAAGTCCCCGAGCCAGGCGAAACCGTCTACGCCGGCATGATGCGGGTGCTGCGCACCATCTTCGAACCGTGGGAGCAACATCCCGCGATGCTCACGGCGTTCTTCCGCGCGCGCGCCGCACCAAGCGGACAGCAGATCTTCCGCCGTGGTTTCGACGTCACCGCCCCGTCCTTCATGGCGGTACTCGCCGACGTCGACGACGCGTTCCTTCGCGACCTCGAGACGATCCTCTCCACCGTGATCTATGGACTACTCGGCCGATTCGCCGCAGGCGAGCTCGAGGTCACCGACATCATGCCCAGCCTGGACCGAACCGTGTACTGGTTGACGACGGGATACGACGCGACTCGTGCCTCTCTGCACTAGCCCTCGCCGCGATGCGTTCGGCAAACTCACGACAATCGCGCAACGACGCCGGCGGCAGCCACATGCACTAGCCCGGCGGCCGCCCAGTGGCGCGATCATGGAAGGCTTCGACTGCCGTCGGCAGTGTCATGAAGATGCGGTCCTCACCGATCTTGTCGACCAGTCCGGCGGCATCGAGCAGGTCACGCAGGTCCTGCTTGACCCGCGCCATCGCGAAGACGATGCCCCGCGCCTCGAGATCTCGGCGCAACTGGTCGAGTGCATCGACCGCGGTGAGATCCACTTCGACGTTGGCCTCGGCGTTGAGCACGAACCATTCGATCGGCGCCGCGCCCTCCGGATTCTCCGCAACCGCCGCCAAGGCGCGTTCGCGGAAATCCTCGGCGTTGGCGAAGAACAGCGGCGCGTCATACCGGTAGACCACGAGTCCGGGCACTGGCCGTGCGTCGGGATAGTCGTCGAGATCGTGCATCCCCGCCACACCCGGCACCAAGCCGAGGACGCCGTCATGCGGTCGGGCCACCCGCCGCAGCAGATCGAGGATGGACAGCGCGATGGCCACCAGCACGCCGTAAAGCACGCCGACTCCGAGCACGGCCGCGGTGGTGGCCAGCGCTAGCAGCAGTTCGCTACGGCGGAACCTGCCCAGCCTGCGGAACTCCGCGATATCGATGAGCCGGAGTGCGGCGAACACCACCAGGGCGCCCAGAGCTGCGGTCGGGAAGTTCTCGAGGAGGCCGCGCCCGAGGAGCATCACCGCGACCACCGTGGCCAGCGCCACCAACGAGTACACCTGGGTCCGGCTACCCACTGCGTCCCCGAGCGCGGTCCGGCTCCCGCTCGAGCTCACCGGGAAACCGTGCGTCAAACCTGTTGCCACATTGCAGATTCCGAGCGCCCGCAGTTCGGCATTGGCGTCGATGCGCTCACCCTTTCGCGACGCGAAGGTGCGGGCGGTCAACACGTTGTCGGAGAAGGCCACCACCGCGATTCCAGCCGCGGGAATCAGCATCGCCAGCAGCTCTGCGGCGGGGAGCATCGGCACAGTCGGCGTCGGCAGGCCCGCTGGAATCTCACCGACGACGCGGATCCCCCGGGTTTCCAGCGCGAAGACCACCACCGCGGCGGTCGCTGCCAAGACAGCCACCAAGGCGCCGGGGAACTTCGGCGCCACCCGCCCGATCGCCAGCAGCATCACCAGCACGGCCGTAGCGAGTGCGACGGTCGGCCAGTGGGCGCCACCGACACCTGCGACGAAACTTCGCACCTGGTCGACGAATTCGTCACCCTCGACGGCCACTCCGGTCACCTTGCCTAGCTGTCCGCCGATCATGATGACCGCCACCCCGGTCATGTAGCCGATCAGGACCGGCCGCGACAGCAGGTCAGCCAGGAAGCCCAGCCGCAGCAGCCCACCCAGCAGGCAGAACCCGCCGACCAGTACTGCCATCGCTGCCGCGAGCACGGCATAGCGGGCGGGGTCGCCTGCCACCAGTGGGGCCAGCGCGGACGCCGTCATGAGGGCGGTCGTGGATTCCGGTCCGACCGACAGCTGCCTTGATGACCCGAGCACCGCGTACACGGCCAATGGCACCAACGCCGCCCACAGGCCAGCGACGGCGGGCAGACCTGCGACCGTCGCGTACGCCATCACCTGCGGAACGAGGTACGCCGCCACTGTGACGCCGGCGAGTACGTCGCCGCGCAGCCAACTGCGCTGGTAGTTCAGGAGCTCGCGCAACCCAGGCGTCAGGGTCGACCAGCTTGCCGGCGAAGTCCTCGGTGACGTCATAAGAGAGATAGTGCGCTGAATTCGCGAGAATATCGTGTAGCCGACCGAGACTTCCAGTGCCCGGTGGAGGTCGATTCCCGAGCGTCAACACGAGCTGACGCCGTGGCAGGTGGTACGACTTTCCCGCAGTGCCCTGACCTGCTCAAACTTTGTGGAGCTAAGGGGATTCGAACCCCTGACCTTCTCGATGCGAACGAGACGCGCTACCAACTGCGCCATAGCCCCTAGTGCCGGTACAGGCTATCAGCCACCGGCCCCCGGCCGAAAACTACTGGCCAGCGGCCCGGGCCAGGTAGTACTCCTCGGATGTCGCGTAGTCGAGGTGCTCGAAGATGGGGTCCTCGTCGTCGATCTCGAGCACCACCGATCCGGGCCTGCGCAGCCGTGCCGGGACGACGTCGAATTCGCCGTCGTGCGTGTTCTCGACGCCGAGCCGCGAGCGGGCCATGCGCTGCGCGCGGCGGCGGCGCACCTGCTCCTCGATGCGGGTCTGGCGGCGCAGGTAACCCAGGTACAGCAGCGTCACCGCGCCGACCGAACCGCACGCCCACCACATCGCGGGTGTCACCACGTACGCGACGACGGCGGTGGCGACCAGCGCGACGCCCATCACCATCAGCATGTTCTTGCGGAACCTGTACTTGCGCGCGCTGACGGCCGCGGCGGTCTTGGACTGGTAGCGGTTGCGACGAGCCTGGGCCATCGAATCGGCAAGCTGCGGTTCGGTTTCCGAGACCGCTTCCAGTCCCGAGGAGTCGTCGACGTACTCGTAGTCGTGTTCGGTGCCGTCGGGTGCGACCGGCTCGTAGGAGTCGGTGTCGGTGTCCTCGTCGTCGGCGTCGGCGTCGAGGCCCTCGAGTTCGTCCAGGTTGTCGAGGTCGTCGGGTTCGAAGTCCACCTCGGACACGGTGCGGATGGCGGCGGTCGAGTCGTCGTGCTCCTGGACCTCGTCCTCGGCGACGACCTCCTCGACGACCTCCTCGACGGGCGCCCCGGCCTCTTCCTCGACGTCGTCCAGGTCGAGGTCGAGCATCAGTTCGGACTGGACGGCCGACCCGCCGACGGGCAGCGCACCGGAGTCCTCCTCGACGATGTCGACGTCGAGGTAGTCGGGTTCGGTCGACACCTCGGTCGCGGCCAGCACGATCGTTTTTCGCGGCGCCGTGACGTCGTCGTCGCCCTCGTACTCATCGACGTCGTCGAGGTCCTTGCGGTGCCGCCAGTGCGGGTCGCTGTGGTGCCCGGCGGCGGGGCCGCGCTTGCGCAGCAGCCGGGCGCCGCGGGCGCCGCCATTGAGCACGCGCGTGGCCAACGCCACGTCGCTGGTGCGACGGACGTTCTCACGCTTGCTGACCAACATCGGAACGAGCACGAAGAGCCAGAGCACGACGAGAGAAATCCACAGCAGGGATTGGGGGATGCTTGGCATGTCGCCGGGCTCCTTTCCCCTTCAGGTTAGGTCTGTGACCAGCGCCTCCGGGGGCGACGCGCCGAAGTCAATTACACACCTGTAATTCACTAGTAGCAAGCACATCAGTCCCACATGTCACATCTGCAACAGGATCAGGTCCAGCTGGCCCGACCTGCACGCACCAGCGCGGATGTTGCCGAACCCGACAACTCCTCCACGGTGAGTGCCACCAGCAGGTGGTCACGCCACGCGCCGTCGACTTCCAGATACCGCTGCAGCAGCCCCTCTTCGCGGAACCCTGCCTTCGCCAACACGGCCCGGCTCGCGAGGTTCTCCGGACGCACCGTCGCCTCGATGCGGTGCAGCATCACCGGTCCGAATCCATGGTCGAGTCCCAACGCCAGCGCCGCGGTGGCCACCCCTCCCCCGTTGACCGCCTTCTCCACCCAGTAGCCGATCCACGCCGAGCGCAGCGCGCCGTGCGTGACGTTGCCGATGGTGAGTTGGCCGCAGAACTCACCGTCCAGCTCGATCGCGTACGGCAGCATGCGGCCGCGCCTGGCCTCGGCGCGCAGCCCAGAGCACATCGATGGCCACACCGAAACCGCGTGGCGCGCTTCCCAATTCACCTCGGCGACCGGTTCCCACGGTTCCAGATGAGCGCGGTCGGCCAGCCGGATCCGGCTCCACGTCGCACCGTCGCGCAAGCGAACCGGACGCAACCGCACCAGCCCCGCGCGCACCCTGATCGGGCCGACCGACTTCGGCCATCCCGGGTGGGCGGACGTCGAACGCCAGAGGTTCACGTCTGTCCTCAGCCCCGTTGGGCGAGGAATGCGACGTCGACGATCTCGCCGGTGCGGACCTGTTCGGCTTCGCTGGGAACGATCACCAGACAGTTGGCCTCGGCCAGCGTGGCGAGCAGGTGCGACGACGCGCCCGGCGCCCCTCCGAGCGCCTGCACCAGGTACTCACCGGTGTCCTGGTCGCGCATCAGTTGGCCACGCAGGTAGCCCTTGCGCCCGGCCACCGACGTGACCGGCGACAGCGTGCGCGCCTGCACCACTCGCCGCATCGGTGCGCGCTTGCCCAGCGACATGCGGATCAGCGGCCGCACCATCACCTCGAACACCACGAGCGCACTGACTGGGTTGGCGGGCAACAGGAACACCGGCACCCCTTCGCGGCCCAGCTGTCCGAACCCTTGCACCGACCCCGGATGCATGGCGATCCGCGCGACCTCGACCTCGCCGAGCTCCGCAAGCACGGCTCGCACCTCCTCGGCGGCCGCGCCACCGACCGCGCCGGCGATCACGATCACCTCGGACCGGTTGATCAGTCCCTCGACGACGTCGCGCAACTCCTTGGGCGCCGTCTCGACGATCCCGACGCGGTTCACCTCCGCGCCCGCGTCGCGGCCGGCCGCCGCCAACGCATACGAATTGACGTCGTACACCTGCCCGTTGCCCGGCGAGCGCGAGATGTCGACGAGCTCACCGCCGACGCACATCACGGACAGCCGCGGCCGGGGATGCACCAGCACCCGCTCACGTCCGACGGCCGCCAGCAGGCCCACCTGGGCCGCGCCGATGATCGTGCCCGCGCGTACCGCCACGTCACCGGGTTGTACGTCGTCGCCGGTGCGCCGCACGTAGGCGCCCGACCGCACGCTGCGCAGCACCCGCACCCGGGACTCGCCGCCGTCGGTCCAGCGCAACGGAAGCACCGCGTCGGCCAGCGTCGGCATCGGAGCCCCGGTCTGCACGCGCGCGGCCTGACGCGGCTGCAGCCGGCTTGGGGTCTTGTCGCCCGCCTCGATCAAACCCATGACGGGCAGACTGACGTCCCGGACGTCACCCGCACCGGCGTCGTCGTCGCCGTCGACGTCACCGATGGGCTCGGCCCCGAGCACGTCGACGCTGCGCACCGCGTATCCGTCGATGGCGGCCTGATCGAATCCCGGCAGGGGCCGTTCGGTGACGACCTCCTCCGCGCACATCAGTCCCTGCGCCTCGGCAATGGCCACCCGCACGGGTCTTGGCGCCACCGCGGCGGCAGCCACCCGAGCCTGCTGCTCCTCCACCGAACGCAATGTGCGCCTTTCTGCAGTCCGACCGCCAGGCGCCCGCGTCAGTACTTCAGCGTGCGTCCAGGCCCAATCGCTCGACCAACCAGCGCCGTAGCTCCGGTCCGTAGTCGTCGCGTTCCAACGCAAAGTCAACCGCAGCCTTGAGGTAGCCGCCGGGATTTCCCAGGTCGTGTCGGCGGCCGCGATGGACGACGACGTGCACCGGGTGCCCCTCGTCGATCAGCAGCGCGATGGCGTCGGTCAGCTGAATCTCACCGCCGACACCCTTTTGCACCCGCCGCAACGCATCGAAGATGGCCCGGTCGAGCACGTAGCGCCCAGCTGCCGCGTAAAGGGACGGCGCGTCCTCGGCCTTCGGCTTCTCCACCATGCCAAGGACTTTCAACACGTTTGGGTTCGCCGCGTCGGGCACGACCTCGACGTCGAAGACGCCATAGGCGCTGATCTCTTCGCGCGGCACCTCGATGGCGCACAGCACCGAACCGCCACGCTTGGCACGCACCTTCGACATCGTCTCGAGCACGCCGGTCGGCAGCACCAGGTCGTCGGGCAGCAACACTGCGATGGCGTCCTCGTCGGGCAACAGCACCGACTCGACGCAGCCCACGGCGTGACCGAGGCCCAACGGTTGGGCCTGCACCACCGACTCGACCTTGATGAGACCGTGTGCGCGCCGGACCTTCTCCAGCATCACGTGCTTGCCGCGGGCCTCCAGCGTGCCCTCGAGGATGAGGTCCTCGACGAAGTGCGCAACGACGCCGTCCTTGCCCTCGGAGGTCACGATGATGAGCCGCTCGCCCCCGGCCTGCGCCGCCTCGGCCGCGACCAACTCGATGCCGGGCGTGTCGACGACCGGTAGCAACTCCTTGGGCACGGTCTTGGTCGCGGGCAGGAAGCGCGTCCCAAGGCCAGCGGCCGGAACGACGGCGGTACGCGGAATCCGCACCTGAGCCTGTGTCTCCATCGCTCACACCATAACGTCATCGTCCGAATACAACCTCGCAAGTACCAGCTTCTGTGATGGGTGACATCGTTAATGCCGTGGACGGGCATCCAACGACGAAGGCGGCCTGGCGGGCCGCGATCGTTGCCGCGCGCCGGGCGGTCTCCCGCGACCAGCGTGCGACCGAGGCTCAAGCGCTGTGCGACCACCTACTCGCGGTGTCGCGACCAGGCACGACGGTGTGCGCGTACGTGCCCGTCGGCTCCGAACCCGGTTCGCCGGACCTACTCGACGCGCTGGTTGCGGTCGACATTCGTGTGCTGCTTCCCGTTGCCCGCGAAGTGGCGGCGACTCCACAGCCGTTGGCGTGGGGTGAGTACCGGTCGGGTGGGCTCGTCGAGGCGCCGTTCGGGCTGCGCGAACCCGACGGTCCTTGGCTGCCGCCAGAGGCGATCGCCGCGGCGGCGATCGTGGTCGTGCCGGCGCTCGCGGTCGATCGTCGCGGCGCCCGGCTCGGGCGTGGCGCCGGCTTCTACGATCGCACGCTCGCGCTGGCCGACCGAGCGGCCTGGCTGGTGGCCGTCGTCCGCGACGACGAGCTCGTCGACCGGCTGCCGATCGAGGAGCACGACGTTCCCATGACGCACGCGTTGACGCCGGGCGGTGGCCTCGTCGCGCTGGGCCCAGGTGGCCGCCCTCTACGCTGGGCGATCGACTAGCACGCACCGGTCTCCCGCCGAGACAGACGCCAGGGCTGCTGAGCGATCGAGTTAGCGACAGGGAATTCTATTTCGGCGAAGGAAGCGCTTAGCAGTCGGCGAGCACGTCGGTGAGCGCGTGCTTCTCCTTGGCCGACACCCACAGCCCGTAGGCCATCTTCACCTCGACCTGCCTCGCGACGAACTCGCACCGAAACGCCTCGTTGGGTGGCAGCCAGCTGGCCGCATCGCGAAAGGCCTTGTCGAAGTTGGCCTTTCCTCCGACGGCGATCAGGTTGCGCGGATCGTTGGCGAAGTCGCGGCGATGTTGGTCAGTCCATTCGCGGGCACCCTTGTACCAGGCGTCCGACAACGACACCAGGTGATCGATCTGCACCGCGTCGGAGGTCGACGGCCCGCGGGTGAAGGCGATCGTGCCGCCGCCGTACGGGTCGTGAAGCGTCCCGCTCTGGGCGTAGCAGGTGCCGGGCCGCACGACGAGGTCGGTGAGATCGCGGCGAAGTACGTCGTCGCGGGTGTTGCACCCGTTGTGCCCGAACTCGACGTCGACGTCGTCGCTCCACGCTTCCCCGAACGCGCCACGACGGAAGTCGGTCTCGCGGTCCCATCCCTTGACCGGCAGGCGCGCGGCGTCCACCCTCGCCTGGTCGTATGCCGGGGTCGATCGCGCCGACGGCAGCGGCGCCCGCCCTGGCGGTTCGCGGAAGTACAACCAGCAGCCCACGGCGACCCCCAACGCGATCACCGTCAGCAGGACGGGAATGGCCCGGGTCACGTAGCGGTTCTAGCACTTGAGCCGGTAGAGTGCTAAGTAGTTTGACCAACTCGGAGGTTTTTGTGCCGACCTATTCTTACGCCTGCACGGAGTGCGACCACCGCTTCGATGCGGTTCAGGCGTTCACCGACGATGCGTTGACCACGTGCGCGAAGTGCTCGGGCAGGCTGCGCAAGCTCTTCGGCAAGGTGGGCGTGGTGTTCAAGGGCAGCGGCTTCTACCGCACCGACAACCGCGAATCGGCCAAGAGTTCGAGCAACGGCTCGAGCAACGGTTCGAGCTCCAGCAGTGAGTCGTCGAGCTCGAGCTCGTCGGACTCGTCCTCGAGCACCACCAAGTCCTCGTCGGACTCGTCGACGTCGAGCTCCTCGGCGCCGGCCAAGTCGACCCCGGCCGCCGCCTCCAGCTAGCCACCGCGGGTTATCCACAGGCCCGTTCGCCAGCCCTGTCACCTCGGCCCCGCGCTGCCTAGCGTGGGCGAAATGGGGAAATCGCTCAATCCGTCACCGCTGACCCGGCTCTGGTTCGGGTTACGTCCCGACCGGACGCGCACCGTCGCGGCCCGGCGAGCGGCGGCGGGCGGCCTCGTCGTCCTTGCGGCGGTCGCGGCGCTGCGCCCGGACCCATCGGCCGGAACCACCGACGTCGTCGTCGCCGCGCGTGACCTGTCGCCGGGCGTCGAACTCAGCCCCGACGATGTCCGTGTCGAATCACGTTCTGCCACTTCAGTTCCCGATGGCTTTCAGACCGATATCACCGAGTTGGTCGGGTCCACACTGGCGGGTCCCGCGCGACGGGGCGAGGTACTCACCGACGTGCGGTTGCTCAGTCCACGGCTCGCCGAGGCCACCGTGGGGCCCGACGCCCGCATAGTTCCGCTGCACCTCGCCGACGGCGCGCTGCTCGAGTTGGTCAGGCCGGGCGACGTCGTCGACGTGCTGGCCGTCGACGCGCAGGGCGGCGACGAACAGGCGGCACCACGGGTGGTGGCCCGCGGCGCCGTCGTAGTGCTGACGTCCGCGACCACGAAGGCCCCCGGCGGGGGCGAGGGCGTGGTGCTCGTTGCGCTACCCGCTCAGCAGGCCGTCGACGCTGCCGCCGCCTCGCTCTCGCAGGCTGTCACGCTGACCTTCCACTGACGGGCTCAGTGCGGCGGAGCGGGCACCGCGGTAGTCGTGGGCACAGGCGCCCCGTGCTGGATCGCGTCCAACACCATGTCGGTCAGGTCGTCGGTGCTCGAGGTGGCACCCGGCGGTGGCGGCGGCACCGGAGTAACCGGTTCGGCCGCGGCCGTCGCGAGCGAGCCCGCCGAAATCGCAATCAGCACAGCCGTTGCCGACAACCACACCCGCATCGTCACGCGCATTGCTCCCCAGATGGTCCACCCGTCAAGGCTTTTCCCGATGAAGCTAGCACCGTGGTGCGGCGCTCGCAGCGGCCGGTCGGACTAACGTTTGGCGTACCGACTCGTCCAACCCCAAGGAAGGAACCGCTCGTGTTGAAGGGTTTCAAGGAATTCCTCGCTCGCGGCAACATCGTCGACCTGTCCATCGCGGTGGTCATCGGTACCGCGTTCACCGGTCTGGTTACCAAGTTCACCGAGAGCATCATCCAGCCGCTGATCGACCGCATCGGCGCGGGCGGTAATGCCGAATACGGCATCCTCAAGATCAACATCGGTGGCGGTCAGACCATCGACCTGAACGTCGTGCTTTCCGCGGCCATCAACTTCGTCCTGGTGGCGGCCGTTGTGTACTTCCTCGTCGTGATGCCGTACAACCGGCTGCGCAAGAAGGGCGAGGTCGAGCAGGCCCAGGACACCGAGCTCAGCCTGTTGACCGAGATCCGCAATCTCCTGGCGGGTACCGAGGGCGAGCACGTCACGGGCCCGGGCACCGGCCCCAGCCCCGACACCGCGGAGGTCACCAGCGCCGACAAGGACTGAGCCGCCTTCCACCCTGCTGGGAGATCGCGATACACGCCTCAAACGCGATCTGGCAGCAGGCTCGGCGGAGGGAACGGACCCACACCAAACGAAACAGCCCCCGGCCGAAGCCGGGGGCTGTTTCGCGAACCAAAGGGAGTGTTAGTTCATGTTCCAGGGCTCGCCGTACGTGGTGACCGAGTCACCCGTAGAGGCGATGAGCCGAGCGAACGGACGCAGCAGCACGCCACCGGCCGCACCGGTCACCGTGCCGTGCGCGTTGGACACCGCGACACCACCGGCAGCACCGGCCACGTCGACGGAGAACGTCGCGACTTCCTGGATGCCCGGGCCGTTGCCCAGGTCAGCACTGATCGACACACCCGGGAACAGGTTCGGGGTGATGACCGACTCGAGGCCGAACGGCGGCGCGGTGATGTTGCCGTCGTCGATCAGGATGTTCGGCGTGGTGTAGGAGAAGTTGATGCCCACGCCCAGCGACCAGGGGAAGCCGATCTGGTAGCCCAGCTCCAGCGTGCCCTCGAACTCGTCGGCGCCGGGGCCCGCGACGATGAACTTGGCCCGACCGGAGTGGAACCACTCACGGGTCAGCCGGTTGCGGTCCAGGGGGAACACACCGTTGAGGAAGGTGTCCCACTGCTGCACCGTCAAGGTGCGGTCCTGGCCGTCGACCAGGCTCAGCTCGTTGTCCAAACCTGCGTGAGAGGTGCCCGTGCTCGCGAATAGCGCCGCAATGGCCGCGACCAGCGCCACCAGCACCCGGGTTACTGCCTTCATGTCCTGTCCTAACTGCCTAACTGTCTTCGTCGTGCTGACACTCCTCTGACGGCTGGCGGTGCCACGATCCAAGATCGCGGCGCCGCCAGCCGGCTAGAGAAGAGCTAGTTCATGTTCCAGGGCTCGCCGTACGTGGTGACCGAGTCACCCGTAGAGGCGATGAGCCGAGCGAACGGACGTAGCAGCACGCCACCGGCCGCACCGGTCACCGTGCCGTGCGCGTTGGACACCGCGACACCACCGGCAGCACCGGCCACGTCGACGGAGAACGTCGCGACTTCCTGGATGCCCGGGCCGTTGCCCAGGT
>Ga0207668_10000527_pt1 | contig 23954 bp, 18 predicted proteins | sample KBSS43metaG_FD_184323 | JGI IMG/M metagenome (GOLD analysis project Ga0207668, IMG submission 184323) | Switchgrass rhizosphere microbial communities from Kellogg Biological Station, Michigan, USA - KBS S4-3 metaG (SPAdes) (version 2) | ecosystem: Host-associated > Plants > Roots > Rhizosphere...
TGGCGCACCGGACAGACCGTGATGGTTTTGGTGCTCACCACGGTGGCGGTGGCGGTGGCGGCGGGCGTGTCCTGGTATCTGCTGCCGATCGCCTCGGACGCCGCGGCGGCGCGGGTCGCGGCCGCGCCGGCCGACGGCCGGGTGGTGCAGGTCCATCACATCGAGGAGCTGGCCGGACGCGACCCGCGGGCCGCGATCGACGCCTGGCACGACCGGCTGCGTGGGCTGCTGCCACTGCCCGGCGCCCGGCCCTGGCTGGGTCTGGTGCAGGACACCACCCGTCGTGACCCGCGTGGCGGCCCGTCCACCACCCTGCCGGTGGCCTATCGCGACGACTTCTGCGCGCACGCCCGGATCACCGGCAACTGCCCGAGCGCGGCCGGCGAGGCGGTGGTCGGCCGGTTCGCCGCCGGCCGCTTGGGGTTGGCCGCCGGCGACCGGGTCCAGCTGCGCAGCCCGGCCGCGCCCGGCACGGTCACGCTCCGGGTCACCGGCGTCTACGACCGGCCCGACCCGGACGGTCCCTATTGGACCGACCCGGAGTTCGGGGCCAAGGGCGACCTGGAGCCGGCGTTCACCACCCTGGACACGTTCCGCGCGGCGCAGCTCGGCCGGCCGCAGTTCGCGTACGACGTCGCCGTGCCCGCCGCCCTGCTGCGCGGCGACGGCGGCTTCGACTACAATGCCGTGCTCAACACCGCCACCCCGCGGATCGCCGCCGCCCAGCTGGAGCTGAAGAACCCGGCCGGCCCGCTCGCCACCGCCATCGGCGGCGACCGCTACGCGGTGTCCGTCGACGTGCTCACCCAGGCCGGCCGGCTGCTTGTGCTGGCCTGGCTGGCGCTCGGCCTGGCCGGCCGGTTCACCGGCCGCGACCGCGGCGCCGACGCCGGCCTGCTGCTGCTGCGCGGCAGCACCCGGGCCCGCCTGCTGCGGCTGGCCGCCGGCCAGCATCTGCCCGCGCTGCTCGGCGGCGCACTGCTCGGCTGGCCGCTCGGTGTCCTCGCCGCCCGCCTGCTGGCCGGCCGCTGGCCGGTGCGCGCCGAGTTGTGGCCGGCGCTGTGGTGGTCGCTCGCCGCGGTCGCCGCGGTGCTGGCCGGCGGACTGCTGATCCTCGCCGTCGTCGACCTCGTCACCCAGCGGGGCCCGGTCGGCGCGCTGCTGCGCCGGGTGCCGTCGAGGCGCCGCGACTGGCGCGCCGGGGTGGTCGACGCGCTGCTCGTCGCACTGGCCGCCGGCGCCGCCTACCAGGCACACACCGCCGGTTCCGGCAGCGGCGTGGGACTCGTCGCGCCGGCCCTGGTGGCGCTCGCCACCGGCGTCCTGCTGGCCCAGGTGCTGCGCGCGGTCGCCGACCGGGCCGGCGGCGCGGCCATCCGGGCCGGGCGCCTGCGCGCCGGCCTCACCGCGGTGCAGATCTCCCGCCGGCCCGGCGCCGACCGGGTGTTCGCGCTGATCGTCGTCGCGGTGGCGATGCTCGCCCTGACCCTCGGCGGCTGGTCGGCCGGCAGCCGGCAGCGGGCCGTGCGGGCCGAGGTGGAACTGGGCGCCACCCAGGTGCTGACCGTGCAGGCCGAGTCGCGGACCCACCTGCTGCACGCGGTGCGGCGGGCCGACCCGGACGGCCGGTACGCGATGGCCGCCGCGCTCGACACCGACAACCGCCTGCTCGCCGTGGACACCGGCCGGCTGGCCGCGGTGGCCCGCTGGCGGCCCGACTACGGCCCGGTCACCGCGCTGACGACCACCGCACCACGGCGGCTGCCGCTGATCACCGGCACCGCCCTGAGCCTGCGGGTGGACAGCGCCCGGCGGGAGGTCACCCGGATGATCGTCGTGGTGCAGCACGAGGCCACCGGGCGCACCACCGAACTGCAGTTCCGCGGAATCCGCCCGGGACCGCAGACCGTCACCGTGCCGGTCGCCGGCTGCACCGCCGCGCCCGGCTGCCGGCTGGTCAGCATCCAGCTGTTCACACTGTTCGTGGCCCACTCCGACGGCGTCCGGCCGGTCGGCGGCGGCGTCGTCGTGCGGGGCCTCGACCAGCAGGGCCCGGCCGGCACGATCCTGGACGCCGGGCGCCTCGCCGACGTGTCCTACTGGCGCACCGACTTCGACGGCCTCGCCATCCAGGCGACCACCACCGGCGACGGGCTGTCGATGGCCCCGCAGACCCGCCGCGGCGACATCGGCCAGAAGGTGTACGCCCTGGACACGCCGCTGCCGCTCCCCCTGGTCATGGCCGGCGCCCAACCCGCGGACTGGCGGCTGGAGGACGCCACGCTGGACATCTTCGCCCAGGCCGAGACGCCGGTGCGGGTGGTCGCCGCGACCGCCGCGCTGCCGGTGCTCGGCGGCAAGGGCGCGATGGCCGACCTGGACAGCGTCGCGCGGCTGGTGGTGGACAGCCGCCGGCCCGCGGTCTTCCAGGTCTGGCTCAGCCCCGGCGCGCCCGGCTCGATCCGTGCCGCGCTGACCCGCGAGGGGCTGATCGTCACCGGCGAGCAGAGCACCGCCCGGCGGGCACACGATCTGGCCCGGCAGCGCGACGTCGTCACCACCCCCTTCCAGCTGTACGGAGCCGTGATGGGCCTGCTGCTCGCCGCCGCCATGCTGGCCGCCGCCGCGGCGGTCGAACGCGGACCGCTCACCGAACAACTGGGCGCGCTGCGGATGCAGGGCCTGCCCCGCCGTACCGCCGTGGTCCTCCGCTTCGCCGGCACCACCTGGCTGGCCGGCACCGGCCTGCTCGGCGGGCTGCTCGCCGCGCTGGTCGCCCGGGCCGCCGCCGCGGTCACCGCACCACCCTTCATGGACGGCTGGCAGGTGATCCCGCCGCCGGGCGCGCTCGGGCCGCTCGCCCTCGGCCTGGCCGCACTCGCCGGGCTGGCGGTGCTCGTACCGACCGTGTGGCTGTCGTCGCGCGGAGGTGCCCGATGATCTCCCTGGTGCTCGCCATGGTGTGGGCCCGGCGCGGCCAGGCCGTCGCCCTCGCCCTGCTGTCGATGTTCGGCGTGGCCGCCGCGGTGGCCGCCCCGGCCTACCTGCGCGCCGCCGACCGGGCGGTGGCCGCGGGACAGATCCGGCTGGCGCCGCCCGCCGAGCTGTCGGTCGCGCTGACCCTGTCGCTCGCCGACCGGCGGACCGGCGACGACCCGAGCGGCACCGATCCGCAAACCCTGCGGGTCACCCCGGGGCTGACCTCGCTGCCCGGGTTCGGCTACGTCCACGCCAGCCGGGTGAACGCCGTCGGGCTGGAACGCGACCGCGACGATCCGACCCGGCTCGTCCACCGCCAGGACGTGTGCGCCCACCTCGTCGTCGTGGCGGGCCGTTGCCTGGTCAGCGAGTCGGACGTGGTGATCGGCGAAGGCACCGCCCGGCGGCTCGGCCTGCGTCCCGGCCAGTCCGTGACCCTGCGCTATGCCGAGTTCAGCCCCGACCCCCGCGTCCGGGAATACCTGCCCGCCGGGGACGCCAAGAAGTTCCTGGTCACCGGCTTCTACCGGCCCGCCGATCCGGGCGAGGCCTACTGGGGCGGGCAGGGCTACTTCGAGGGCCGCGAGCCGGCCTTCGTGACCGAGGCCTCGCTGCGCGGCATGGACGTCGGCGCGGTGCTGGTCACCGTCGACGGCTACGCCGGGCCGGGCGCTCTCGACGTCGACCACCTGCCCGCCGTCCGGGCCGGCCTGGACCAGTTGCAGACGGCCGTCGCCGCGCAGGGCTCCGACATCGAGCTGCACACCGGGTTGCCCGGCCTGCTCGCCCGGATCGACGCCGGGCGGGCCGCGCTGCACCGCATCGTGCCGGTGCTCGCCGTCGCGCTGGTGCTGCTGGCCTGCCTGACCATCTTCCTCGCGGTCGGCTACGGCACCGAGGGCCGCCGGCCGGAACTCGCCGTCGTCGCCCTGCGCGGCGCCCGCGTCCCGCAACGCTGGTGGCTCGGCTCCGGCGAGAACGTGGTGGTGATCGTCGCCGGCGGGATCCTCGGCTGCCTCGCCGGCCAGCTGCTGATCAACGCGGTCACCGCGGTGCGCTTCCCCGGCGTCGGCGCCGATCCCGGCCTGGACTCGCTGCGCTGGGCGCCGGTCACCATCGCCGCGGCCGTGCTCACCGCGATGCTGGCCGAGCGCCGCCAGCTCGCCACCCCGGTCCTCGAGCTGCTGCGCCGCGCGCCGGCCGTACGCGGCGCGGCCCGCGCCGTCGCCTTCGAGGTGGCCGTCCTGCTGCTCGCCGCGGCCGCGACCACCCAGCTCGCCGTCTCCGGCGGCGCGCTCACCGGCGTCGGCGCCCTGGCCACCGCGTTGGTGCTGATCGCCGCGGCGCTGCTGGCCGCCCGGCTGCTCATGCGCGGGATCACCGCGTGGTCCCGGCGCGCGCTCGACCGGGGGCGGCTCGGCGCCGCCCTCGCCGGCCTGCACCTGTCCCGGCGGCCCGGCGGCGTCCGCCTGCTCGGCCTGCTGATGGCCGCGGTCGCGGTGGCCGGGTACGCGGCGTCCGCGGTGGACGTGGCGGCCCGCGCCCGGCAGACCGAGGCGCTGCTCGGCGTCGGCGCCGACCGGGTGGTGTCGGTCGCGCCGGTGTCCGCCCCGCGGTTGCTCGCCGCCGTCCGGCTGCTCGACCCGGACGGCCGGTTCGCGATGGCGGCCATGCGGTTGCCGACCACCGGCGACGCTCCCCCGGTCGTCGCCGCGGACACCACCCGTCTCGCCGCCGTCGCCGCGTGGCCCGGCGAAGGTCCCGGCTCCGACGCGGTCGCCCGCGCATTGCGGCCCGCCGCCGCGGAGCCGGTGCGGTTCACCGGCGGCGAGCTGCGCTTCGACATCACCGGGGAGGGCTTCGCCGCCGGGTCGCGCCCCGAGGCCGCCGTCACCGTCTCGTCGTCGGCCGGCAACGAGACGGTGCGGATCGGGCCGGTGAGCGCCGGCCGGCACACGTACGCCCGGCCCGTGGCGGTGTGTGCCGACGGGTGCGTCCTCGACGCCATCCACCTGCAGCGCGGCCTGCCGGGCGACATCGCCGGGACGCTGGTCCTGCACGGGCTCACCGGCCCGGCGTGGCGCAGCACCGAGGGCGGCCGGGTCGCCGCCGGCGCGGACGGGCTGCGGATCCAGTTCAACCTGGTCAGCGAGCTGACCGCCGGGGTCTACGTGCAGCCGGCCGACACACCCCTGCCGCTGCCGGCGGCCACCGCCGGCGGGCTGAGCGCACCGACCGTCACCGGCTTCGACGGGCGCACCCTGCCGGTCAGCCGGGAAACGGCCGTGCCGGTGCTGCCCGGCATCGGCCGGACCGGCACGCTGGTCGACCTGGACTACGCCGACCGGTACGCGGCCGGCGCCGGCGGCGACACGGTCACCGAGGTGTGGCTGTCCGCCGGCGCCCCCGCCGACGTGCTCGACCGGATCCGGTCCGCCGGCCTGGCGCCCCGCTCGGACGTCCGGGCGGCCGACGTGCGCGCCGCCCTCGACCACGACGGGCCCGCACTCGGCCTGCTCTTCTATGCCCTGGTCGGCACGCTGGCGACGCTGCTCGCGGCCGGGACGCTCAGCCTCACGGACACAGTGGACCGGGCCCGGCGTGTCGAGGATCTCGCCGCCCTGCGCGGCCAGGGCCTGCCGGCCGTCGACCTGCGGCGGGCGACACTCTGGACGTACCCGGCCCTCGCCGTCGTGGCCGTCGCCACCGGAACGCTGATCGGCGTCGCCGGCTGGCGGATCACCGGTTGGGCGCTGCCGCTCGCCGTCACCCTGCCCTACTCGCATTGGCCGTCGGTGCCGGCCCTGGCCGGCACGGCGGCGGCGGTGCTCGCCGTGCTCGCCGGCGTCGCGGCCCTCACCGGGCGGCGCACACTGCGCGCCGTCCGGTAGCACTGCTACGCGCCGGTTGGTCCGACGGCGTAGGCGGTCTGGGAAACACGCCGATCAGCGAGCCGGACAGGCCCACAACGTTGATTGCTGACCGGAGCGTGGAGAATTCGGGTCATGCGCGGCCACGACCCGCCGTAGCGGTGTCTGGGCCGAACCCCGCACCGGCCGGAGCAAGCGACGGCGTGGCCTGCTTCGGTTCGGTGGATCCGGGGGCGCGGCACGCACCGAACCGGTGGTTACCGACAGTTCGGAATCGAGGTCTCAAGGGTCGCCCGCTGTGGACATCGAGCCGAAAATGTCAGACCCGGATGCTTCACTGACGCCCACCCACAGGGGTGGGGACCTCGATGACAAAAGTTCAGTAAGTGCTTGGGTCTCGAAGGGAACGGGCCGGCCATTCGCATTTGCGGTCGAACTCGGTCAGCGGCCGGTAGTACTCGACCGCGCGGACGTGGCCGGCCTCGTCGAGGCCGCGGAACTCGGCGACGTCGTCGACCGAGCGCACCAGGCCGGGCAGCGTCACCAGCCCGCTCGCCGGGACCGGCACGGTGATCGAGTCGCCGCCGTAGCGCACTTCGAGCGTGACGACGGCCCAGGTGGCCATCACGGTCAGCTCGGCGACCCAGCGGCCGGCCACCGAGGCCAGCTGGGCGCCCAGGTTTACCAGGTGGCTGCGCCGCCAATCGGGAAGCGGCTGCCAGGGCCGGTCCAGCACCCACACCGGCAGACCGGATCCCGACGAGCTGTCCGGGGCCCGCCACCGGCCGCCCGGCGAACGCCCGAGCAGGTAGACGTCGTTGACCAGCCACTCGTCCTCGTCGTCCCGCCACACCACGACGACCGAGCCGTACGAACCCCACGCGCCGGCCGCCAGGATGTGCTCCCTGCCGGGCGGCACCACCCGTGCCGGGCCCGGCGCACCATGTTCCAGCGCCGCGATCAGTCGGCGTTCGTCAGGGCTGTCCGGCCACACCGCCTCGCCGGTGTCGAACCGGGACAGTTCCTCCGGGCGGCCGCTCATCGGCGCAGCATAGGCTCCACGGGTCAGCGGTCACGCGGCAGGCGAGGCCGACGACCGGTAGCGCTAGCCGGCGGCCCCGCCGGCTAGCGGGCCGGCGAGACCGTGCAGCAGCAGGTCGGTGAGTGAGTCGATGATGCGGTCGTCGTCGGCCGGCTGCGCCGGGGCCGCGTAGCCGAGGAGCCCGAGCATGGCACCGATGGCGGCGGCGATCAGCTGGGGGTCGCCGGGCAGCCGGTGACCCTGCTCGCGGAGATGGTCGAGGTGCTCGCGCAGCGTGCTGGTCTGGTCGAGCAGGTCCTGCCAGGCCCGGCCGGAACCGGGATCGGCGGCGATCATCGACTGGAACTGGGCGCCGGTGACCGGGCGGTGCTCGCGCATCACGGTCCAGGCGATCGCCACGTGATCGCGCAGCTGGGCCCGGTCGGTCAGGTCGTGGTCCGCGGGGTGGTCGTGCTGCGCGAGATGCGCGTCCGCGGCGGCCTCCATCTCCCCCACGAGCGCCCGCAACAGCTGGCCCTTGTCGGCGAAGTGCTCGTAGAACGAGCCGGTGGAACGCCCGGCCGCCGCCGTGATGTCAGTGATCTTGGTGTTGAGGTAGCCGCGCTCGCCGAACACCCGGCGGGCGGCGGTCAGCAGCGCGGCGCGCGTCTCGGCGGCCTGCGCCTGGCGGGTGGTCCGGGGCACGGGGAGGTTCCTCGCAATCGGGTTGACTGCGGCCATCCTACCGAGCACACTTTCACCGAATACAGATTCAGTGAATTTAGATTCGGGGAGGTACGATGCGAGCGATCATCATCGGCGGCGGTGTCGCCGGCTCGGCGGCGGCGCTGGCTCTGCGCCATGTCGGGGTCGAGGTCACGCTCTACGAGGCGTATGCCGATCCGGCCGGCGACGTCGGCTCCTTCGTGAGCCTGGCCAGCAACGGGCTGCGCGGCCTGGCGGCGCTCGGTTGCCTCACGCCGGTCCAGCAGGCCGGCATCGAGATCCCGCGGCAACGGATGTGGTCGGCCGGCGGCCGGCTGCTCGGCGACGTGCCGCGCGGCCGGCGCGGCGCGGACCGGCTGCACAGCGTCACCCTGATGCGCGCACGCCTGGTGGCCACGCTGCGCGAGGCGGCGGTCGCGGCCGGAGCGCGGATCACCACGGGCGAACGGGCCACCGGCGTCGCCGAGACCCCCGGCCGCGTGACCGCCACGGGCGAACAGGCCACCAGCGTCACCGAGACCCCCGGCGGCGTGACCGTCGAGTTCGCCGGCGGCCGGCGGGACAGCGCCGACCTGCTGATCGCGGCCGACGGCATCTGGTCGACGGTGCGCGGGCTGCTCGACCCGGGCGCGCCCGAGCCGGAGTATGCCGGGCTCTACGCCGTCTCCGGAGTGTCCCAACTGGACGGCGTGCAGCCCGGCGTGTTCAACCTGACCTTCGCCCGCAACGGCGCGTTCATCCACCTGGCCGCCGGCCCGGGCGAGGTGTGGTGGCAGGCGCAGATCGCCGATCCGGCCGAGCCCAGCCGCGACGACAACGGATGGCTGCGCCGCACGGCCGAACTCTATCGGCGGGAGGCGGTTCCGTCCGCGGTCATCGCGGCCACCACCCGCCTGCACCCGCCGGTGATCTTCCACGCGCTCGATCCGGTGCCGACCTGGCACACCGACCGGACCGTGGTGATCGGCGACGCCGCCCATCCGGTCGGCGCGGGACAGGGTGCGTCGATGGCGATCGAGGACGCGGTCGCCCTGGCCGCGGCCGTACGCGCGGAGCCGTCCCCGGCCGCGGCGCTGGCGGCGTACGACGCTCGGCGGCGGCCGCGGATCGCCAAGCTGCTCGGCACGGCCGAGGACAACCGCGGGCTCAAGCGGGCCGGCCCGGTCAAGCGGCAGGTCCAGGCCGCCACGATGCGTCTCTTCGTGCCGCTGTTCTATGAGCGGGCCACCGCCTGGCTGTACAGCCACGAGCCCGAGCGGCTGCGCTGATCTCCGTCAGCCCAGGCCGATCGACTGCCCGCCCCACTCCTCGGGCGCGACGTCGGCCAGCGTCTCGGAGAACGTCCACCGGTGGCCGGCCGGGTCCTCGGCCTGGTACTGCCGTTCGCCGTACTCGAAGTCGGTCGGTTCCATCAGGATGCGTGCGCCCTGCGCGCGTGCCCGCTCGCAGTGGGCCCGCGCGTCGTCGACCCGCACCATCACCGCGCACGGAACCTCGCCGGCCCGCGGCGGGCGCCGGTCCCCCCGCGCGTCGGCGACGATCAGGGCACCGTCGCCGACCTGGAGCTGGGCGCGGTGGCCGGCGCCGATGCGTACCCGCTCGGCGAAGCCGAACGCCGCCGCCAGCCAGGCGACCGCCGCACGCACGTCGGGGTAGGTCAAGACCGGTATCACTGTGGGCGCCGGGATGGAGCGATTGGTCTTCACAACATCCGATTGAACCACTGCCATCCGGCGCCTTGTCGCATGGCCGCCGCGAGCTGGGCGAAGCCGTCGGCGCCGGCCGCAGCGCTCACGCGGCCTGCGCACCACCCACCGCCGCCACGGTTCTTTCTGGTGTGTGCGGTTTGAAGTCGCGGAAACGGGGTACGGCCGCTCCGGCCGAGGACGATGATGGGCGGGTGTTCGAAGGCCCGGCGGTACACCGCCGACCGGCTGACTTGTCCGCGGACGATCACGCTGTCCTGGCGGCCGTGTTCGACCGCTGCGCGCGGCTGACCCAGGCCCAGCTCGATCTGCTGGCGACCCTCCGGCGGCAGCGGGTGATCTCGGAGGAGGCGTACACGGGCCTGCTGGCCCGCGGTGATCAGGTGGGTGCCGCCGTCGCCGAGTTCGCCATTCGCTACGGCCCAGGCACCGACACTCGCTGAATGGGCTCAGGCCCGGCTGCGCGAACAGGCATGGGAAGAGATCGCACCCCCGTGCGGCTCAGCACGACGTTCCGTGGCTCCGATCAGCGGAGCCGCCGAGGATGAACGGGCGGGGGATCTGACGATGTTCAACACCATTGGGCGGCGCCTGACTGCTGGATTCGCTACGGCCCTGGCGTTGATGGCTGTGGTGGGAGCCATGTCGTTTTCGAAGGTCGGTACGGTCAACGAGAACCAGAAGATGGTCGTCCACACCTACCAGGTGTTGGAGGGTCTGACCACGGTGATGTCCACGCTGAAGAACGCCGAGACCGGCCAACGCGGCTATCTGATCACCGGGAAGGATGCCTACCTGCAGCCGTACACCGACGCGAAGGACCAGGTCACCGGCGCCATCGATGCCGTGGCGACCCTGACCTCCGACAATGCCCAGCAGCAGGAGCGCATCGACAAGCTGCGCCCCCTGGTCACGGCGAAATTCGCCGAGATGCAGGACACGATCGACCTGCGCGGCTCTGCCGGTTTCGAAGCCGCTCGGGCCGTGGTGCTGCAGGACAAGGGCAAGGCGGTGATGGACCAGATCCGCACCCTGATCACCGACATGGACAAGGCGGAGCGCTCGCTGCTCGGGGTGCGTACCGAGGTGAGTGAGTCGGCCACCCGGGCGACCCAGCTCATCGTGATCGTGGGCATGCTCGTGGGACTGGTGCTGCTGACGGTGATCGGGTGGCTGCTGACCCGCAGCATCACCGTGCCGGTAGGGCACGTCCGGGACGCGCTGCGCGCGCTGGCGATCCGCGACCTGACCGCGCCGGTCAATGTGACCAGCAAGGACGAGATCGGCCAGATGTCCGACGCCCTGCGGCAGGCCCAGGAATCCCTGCGCGAGGCCATGCGCAGCCTCGCCGGCTCCTCGTCCGCCCTGGCCTCCAGCGCCGAGGAACTGACCGCCGTGAGCGATCAGGTGGCCGGCAGCGCCAAGACGACCTCAGAGCGGTCGACCAGCGCAGCCGCGGTGGCCGAGCAGGTTTCCACCAACGTGCAGACGGTGGCCGCCGCCGCCGAGCAGATGAGTGCCAGCATCCGCGAGATCGCCTCGAACTCCACCGAGGCGGCTCGGGTCGCGCAGACCGGCACTGACGAGGCGGCCGCCGCCCAGCAGACGATCGCCAAGCTCGGCGACTCCAGCCGGGAGATCGGTGAGGTGCTGAAGGTGATCACCTCGATCGCCGAACAGACGAACCTGCTTGCCCTCAACGCCACGATCGAGGCCGCCCGCGCCGGTGAGATGGGCAAGGGCTTCGCGGTGGTGGCCACCGAGGTCAAGGACCTCGCCCAGGAAACCAGCCGCGCCACCGAGGACATCTCCAACCGGGTGCAGGCCATCCAGGGTGACACCGCTGCCGCGGTCGGGGCGATCGAGAAGATCTCCACAATCATCTCCGAGATCAACGCGTACCAGGTCACGATCGCCTCCGCGGTGGAGGAACAGACCGCGACCACCCAGGAGATCTCGCGCAGCGTCAACGAGGCCGCATCGGGCTCGACCGGCATCGCCGAGAACATCTCCAGCGTGGCGACCGCATCGCGGACGACCACGGAAGGGGCCGGCGAGACGCAGAAAGCAGCAGGCGAACTGTCCCGGATGTCCGCCGAGCTGAAACAACTCGTCGACGGCTACCGCTACTGAAGGCGATACCGAGCCACTCATCGCCGGTGTGGTGTCACGCGCACACTGTCGCCGGGCTTGCCTCACGCGGCGCCGCCGGCCGGCCGGCTGCCCGGCGCTTTCTCGTGGCCGCGCGCTCGATGAGGGCGTACCCGCCGGCGAGGAGCATGCCGAACACGGCTGCGCAGCCGGCGCCCAGCAGCGGGGAGTCGGCGAACACCGTGCCGCCCAGCCGGCCCAGGCCGATCGCGTACGCCGCCCAGGCCGCGCTCGCGAGCGCGGTGAACAGCCGGAACCGGCTCAGGGGCAACGACGCCGAGCCGGCCGTCATGACGGTGGCGGTGCGCCCGTACGGCAGGAACCGGCCGATCAGGATGGCGGCCCCGCCGTACCGCAGCAGCGCCCGCTCCGCCTTCCGCCTGGCCACCGCGAGCGTACGGCTGGTGACCCGGTCGCCGGCCGTGCGGCCGAGCAGGTAGGTGACCCGGTCACCGGCCATCCCGCCGGCCACCACCGCGGCGGCCAGGGCGAGCAGGTTGGGTGATCCCGTCGCCGACAGCGCACCCAGGCCGATCACCGCGACCTCGACCGGCACGACCGGGATGAAGCCGTCGACCACCACGCCCGCGAAGATGATGACGTACAGCCACGGCGAGGAGAGCAGCGGCGTCAGCAGGTCGAGCATCGCCGGCCCGCTCGGTCGTACGGCACGGGCCCGCCCGGGCGGGTCAGCGACAACGTCATGAGTACACGGTCGCCGAGTTGATCGTCGCCGGCAATCCGGCACTCCTCGGGACAAGCCCTGCCGAACGGCCACACGTACCCCGCCGATCGGCGGGGGGCGGGCCATCGGCGACCGACTGTACCTACTGGTATGTACACTGGCGGCATGGACTCGCGACAACTCCTGGTCGACACGATGAGCGAGCTCATGTGGGAGCGCGGCTACGCCGACACCAGCCCGCGCGAGGTGCGCAGACGGTCCGGCGTGGGGCAGGGCAGCATGTATCACCACTTCCCGACCAAGCGAGACCTGGCGCTCGCCGCCCTGGAGCGCAACGTCGCCGACCTGCTGCCGGCCGCGTCCGAACTCGACGGTCCGGGCGCCCCGGTGGCCCGGATCGAGGCCTACCTGATGCGTCCGCGCGACGCCCTCAAGGGCTGCAAGGTCGGCCGGATGACGCAGGACCCGCAGGTCCGCGAGGACCCGGTGCTGCTCGCCCCGGTGGCCCGCGCGTTCGCCCAGGTGCACCTCGGCTGGGTCAAGGTGCTGCGCGAGGCGGTCGCCGCGGGCGAACTGCCGGCCGGCCTCGACCCCGAGCAACTGGCACACACCCTGATGGCCGTCCTGCAGGGCGGCTACGTGCTCGCCATCGCCCAGCAGGACCAGGGCCCGTTCGACGACGCCCGTGCCGGCGCCCTCAGCCTGCTCCGGGCGGCGGCCGGGCCCGTCCACGACACCAACCGGAGGAATCGAAAGCCATGACGGTACGCATCGGCATCAACGGGTTCGGCCGGATCGGGCGCAGCTACCTGCGCGCGGCCCTGGCTGACGACGCCGGCGTCGAGGTGGTCGCGGTCAACGACCTCACCGACGCCCGTACGCTGGCCACCCTGCTCGAGTGGGACTCCGTCTCCGGCCACCTCGACGGCGTGGCCTTCGACGGCGACGCGATCGCCGTTCAGGGCAGGCGCATCCGGGTCTTCGCGCAGTCCGACCCGGCCGGCATCGCCTGGGGTGACGTCGGCGCCGACGTCGTCATCGAGTCCACCGGCCACTTCACCGACGGTGTCGCGGCGTCCGCCCACCTCAAGGGCGGCGCGCGGAAGGTGGTCATCTCGGCGCCGGCCAAGGGAGACGTGCCCACGTTTGTTCTCGGGGTCAACGACGACCGGCTCGACCCGGACGGCCATGACGTCTTCTCCAACGGCTCGTGCACCACAAACTCGCTGGCGCCGCTGGCGAAGGTGCTCAACGACGCGTTCGGCATCGAATCGGGGCTGATGACCACGGTCCACGCCTACACGAGCGACCAGCGGCTGCACGACGCGCCGCACTCCGACCTGCGCCGGGCCCGCGCGGCGGCGCTGTCCACCATTCCGACGTCGTCCGGCGCGGCGAAGGCGATCGGCAAGGTCATCCCGGAGCTCGACGGGCGTCTCACCGGCGCCGCGCTCCGCGTCCCCGTCCCGGCGGGCTCGATCACCGACCTCACCGTGGTCCTCCGGCGCGGCGCCGACGCGGAGGAGGTGAACGCGGCGTTCCGCGAGGCCGCCGCCTCCCCGCGGCTGCGGCACTACCTGCAGTACTCCGAGGCGCCGCTGGTCTCGGCGGACATCGTCGGCAACCCCGCCTCGTCGATCTTCGACGCGCCGCTGACCGCGGCCGTCGGCAACCAGGTCAAGGTCCACGGCTGGTACGACAACGAGTGGGGCTTCGCCAACCGCCTGGTCGAGTTCTCGGAGCGGATCGCGGCGTCCCGCTGACCGTGGCCGCCCGCTGGAAACGCGGTCAGCCGGCGAGGAACGGCTGCACCCGGCCGGACGGGGTGAGCAGCGTGACCGCCGAGCCGTCGGTGAAGGTCAGCTGCAGGCGGCCGGCCTGTTCGGTGGCCGAGGCGAGGTCCGCGCGGGGGCACTCCCAGCACAGGCGCAGGGCGGGCAGCGGGCCGGCGGCCGTACGGAAGAGGTCGCGCCAGGAACGCGGGCGGGTGGACAGCACCATGAGGCGGCGGTCGGTGAGAGCCAGGACACGCGGTTCCGTGACGATGCGGATGTGCTCGTCCAGGCCGACGGCGAGGCTCCGCGGCGAGCCGTGGACGTCGCGGCGGGCACCGGGTCCGTCGAGCGCGGGCTTGCGGAACCGGAACGGTGACACGTCGGCGCGGGTCATCCCGGCCGGCGTACGGCCGTCCGCCCGGCTCGCCCAGACGGCGGCCCGAAAGGTCTCGCCGGTCTGCAGGTGCTCCCGCACGCGGGCCTCCACCTGTGGGTCGTGGTCGGCACCGGAACTCACGGCTCTGCTCCCTCTCGTCGTCGCGCCTCGTGCCGGAGCGCGGTGACTCCGGCACCTGCCAGTCGACCACGAGGCGCCGCGTGCGCCGACACCGGGCTGGGCACCGGCGTGGGGCGCGAGAAGGATCAGCCGGTCAGGTTCAGCACGGTGAGACTGTTGTCCTTGCTGTTGCTGACATAGCCTCTCGTCCCGTCCGGGAGGACGGCGATCGAGGTCGGGAACTTGCCGGTCGGGAGCGTCGCGGTGACCTTCAGGGTGTCGGCGCGGATCACCGACAGGGTGTCGCTGCCGCTGTTCACCACGTAGGCGTACCGACCGTCGCTCGACCAATGAATGTTCAGTGGCTGGTTCCCCACCCCGACGGTCCCGCGGACCTTGTTGGTGTTCGTGTCGATCGCGGAAACCGTTGCGTCGTCCCAGTTGACGTTGATGATCAGCGGTCGCCGCGGGTTCTGCTCGACGCTGTGCGGCGACTTGCCCACGTTGATGTTCGTGAGCGGCCTGTTCGTCGCGGTGTCGACGACGGTGATCTGATTCGACTCGTGATCGGCGACGTACGCCCGCCTGCCGTCCACGGAGAACGACACGTAGTGCGGCTCCGGCGGAACCGTGATCTCGGCGACCTGCGCCATGCGTTCGGTGTCGATCACCGAGACCGTACGGCCGTCGTGGTTGGGCACGTAGAGTCGGCGCCCGTCGGGGGTGACCGCGGCGAGGAACGGCCGGGACCGGACCGGGATCGTCTTCTTGACCGTGTTGTCGGTGGTGTCGAGGATGCTGACCGCGTGGACGCTGCCGTCCCGGCGGTCCCACAGGCTCACATAGACGTATCGGCCGTCGGGCGAGAACGACAGGAACCGCGCCGGCCCGGGCACCCGGATGTCGGTCTTCGTCACCTGGTTGTTGCTGGTGTCGAGCACGGACACGGTCTGGTCGCCGCCGGCGATGTAGACCTGGCGCCCGTTCGGCGCCGCCGCGACATAGTTGGGGGCGAACGCCAGCTTCACCGGCGCGCCGATCGACGGCACCGCGACGGCCTGCGGCGCCGTGCTCGTGGCGGGTGGCGCCGAGCCGGAGGGACGCGGTGCCGATGCCGCCGCCGTCGGCCCGCCGGTGCCGCTGGTCCGGCCGGTGCTGCTGGTCCGGCCGGTGCTGCTGGTGAGGTACAGGGTCAGGCCGCTCATCAGCAGAACCACGATCGCGACGGCGATCCCCGGCCACAGCCACCAGCGCGGCCGGGCGGCGGGGGCCACCGGCGTGTCGGGACCATCGGTCTGCGGCGCGGGGGCGGTTCGCCCGCGCCGGGAACGTACTCGGGGAAGCGGCACCGCGGCCGTCTGGCCGGCCTCCTCCGGCGGTTCCGCACCCTCGCCCGCCGCCGGGCCCGACGCCAGGACCGGGCCGGCCTCGGCGACGGCATGGACCGGGCAGCGCGCGGCGACCACCGCGGCGCCGAGCGCCACCGCATACTTCGGGTGCGCGTCGGTGACGATGGGACGGCCGGTCTCCTCGGCGATCATCCGCTCGATCAACGGGATCCGGGACGAGCCGCCGACCAGGAGCACGGCGGACAACTGCGGCACGTCCAGCCGGGCGGTGTGGACCGCGCGGACCAGGGTGCCGATCGTGGACTCGATCGGGGCCCGGATCATGCCTTCGAAGTCGCGCCGGCTGAGCCGGGCGAAGAACTGCCGGTTCGGCAGCAGCACCGGGATGCTCGTCTCGGTGTCGACCGACAGTGCCTCCTTGGCCTGCACGCACTCCTGGCGCAGCTTTGCCATGGCGGCCGCGGAGCCCGGCTCCGACAGGTCGAGCTCGGCGAGCGCACCACCGTGCTGGTAGTTGATCCACTGGATGATCGCCTCGTCGAAGTCGATGCCACCGAGCCGCTCGTTGCCCTCCGGATCACCGATCACCTCGACGGTGCCGTTCTGCTTGCGCAGCACGGTGGCGTCGAACGTGCCGCCGCCGAGGTCGTAGACCGCGACCGTGTCGCCCTCGCCGAGGCTGCGCGACGTGCCGTAGTAGGCGGCGGCCGCCTCCGGCTCGGTCAGCGCCACATGGTTCGCGAGGCCGGCCAGGTGCGGCACCTCCTCGAAGAGCTCCTTGCGGTACGGCCCCCAGTTCGCCGGGTAGGTCAGCGCGACCCGATCCGGCGGGCCGCCCTCGACCTTGGCGACGGTCTCCAGTACGTTGCGCAGCTGCGCCGCCATCAGCGCGGTCACCTGGTGCGGCACGCCGCCGAGCAGCACGGGAGTCGGATCGCCCAGCCGTCGCTTGAATCCGCGCTCCACCCGGTCGGGGTGGCTCAGCCCGCGGCGCTCGGCGGTCTCGCCGAAGATCAGCTGGGCGGCCTCGCTGAAATACACGACCGCGGGGCTGACCACGGTCTGGTTGCCGAGGGTGCACATCTCGGTGCGGCCGTTGCGCGAGATCGCGGCAGCCACGAAAGTGGTGCCCAGATCCACGCCAAGGTCGTAGCCCAACGCACCCCCCGGAAGCCAGATCGATACCGGCCGGCGCCGAGGGACCGGCGTTCCCCAGCGGCTCCAGTTTTCCCGGAACGGGCCGTCGTTGACCAGCGGACCAACCCGTACGAGGTAGGGCTGGCACCCCCTGACGAGCAGGGGCAAGCCCCGCACAATGAGGTCATGACGCTCGAACCGCACGACGCCGGCGGCGCCCGCCGCCACCGGGCGGACGAGCATTGGGACCGGCGACGCGACCTGGAACGGCAGCTGCACGACGGCCCCGCGCTGCGGATCGCGGCCCTCACCCTGCGTCTCGGACTGCTCGCGCGCAAGGCGCGCGACGGCACCGGCGACCTGCAGCACGACATCGAGGACCTGCAGGGCGAGCTGCACATCGTCCTGCAGGAGCTGCGCGCGATCGCCGACCGGATCTACCCGCGGCTGCTGCAGGAGGCGGGGCTCGGCCCGGCGCTGCGCGAGCTGGCGAGCACCCTCCCGGTCCCGGTGCGCGTCGACGCGGCCGCCGGCCGATTCGACCCGTCGGTGGAGGGCGTCGCCTACTTCGCCGTCCTCGACGTGCTGGAGGATCTGCGGCCCGCCACCCGAACGGTGGACATCACGGTTCGCCGGGATGACGACGGCTTGGCGCTCGACCTGCGCAATGTCGATACTGGCCAGGGCGTGACCGTCGGTGACCGGATCCGGTGGCTGGGCGGGGCGATCGAGATCGTCGGAGGTGGCGTGGGGACGATCAAGGTGAGGATTCCGTGCGAGTAGCGCTGGCCGAGGACGGAGCGCTGTTCCGCGAGGGCCTCGTGATGCTGCTCGAGGCGGCCGGGCACGAGGTGGTCGGCTGCACCGCGGACGGCGATTCCCTGATCGAACTTCTCGCTCGCGTGCCCGCCGACGTGGCGATCCTCGACATCCGGATGCCGCCCGAGCCGGACGGCGGCCTGTCCACCGCCGAACGGTTGCGTGCCGCCCACCCGGGGCTCGGCCTGCTGTTCCTCTCGCACTACGCCGAGGCCCACTACCTGATGCGCGTCCTGCGGATCGGCACCGAGTCGATCGGATACCGGCTGAAGGAGAAGGTGGGCAGCGTCGACGTCCTCAGCGACACGCTGACCCGGATCCGCGACCGCGAGATCGTGATCGAGCCGCTGCTGGCCCGGCGCCTGGTCGAACGGCCGAGCGCCAACCGCCGGGACGTCGTGGCGTCACTGTCCGAACGGGAGGTGAGCGTGCTGCGCCTGATGGCCGAGGGCCGGGCGAACGGCGGCATCGCGGGTCAGCTGTTCGTGACGCCGAAGGCCGTCGAGAAGCACATCGCCAACATCTTCACCAAGCTCGGCCTGCCCTCCGACGCCGCCGAACATCACCGCCGGGTGCTGGCCGTGCTGACGTATCTGAGGTCGCAACAGGATGGCACCTAGGCCGGCCGCGGAGGCCGGGTGAAGCGTCCGGCTGCGGCGAGGCTGCTGCGGGGGACTCTGCTCGCCGGCGGCACCTTCGTCCTGCTGGTGCTCGTCACCGGCGGCGCCGACCTGGTGGACGCGTCCGGGCCCGTCGTCGCCGGGCTGCCGTTCGCCGTCGTCGCCGTCGCGACCGCGGTGCTCGCCCGGTTCCGCGACGCCGTCGAGTCGATTGTGGAGCGGGTCACCCACCACCGCGAGGTCACGCCGTACTCCGCGCTCGCGGACGCCGCCCAGCGACTGCGGTCGCCCTCCCTGCGGGAGGCGCTGCCCGGGCTGGCCCGAGTCCTCGCGGACGGGACCGGGGCTCGCCGCGCGACCGTGTGGCTCGCGGTTGGGGACCGGCTGGTCGCGGCGGCGTCCCATCCCGCCGCCCAGGAGGCCGGCACTCCGGACCGCGCGGAAAACCTCGCCGTGCTGCTCACCCGTCCGGGCATCGGGCACGTCGTGCCGGTGCTCGACGCGACCGAGCTGCGTGCCGTGCTGTCGATCGAGAAGCCCGAGCTGCCGGTCACGCCCGGCGACCGGGTGCTGATGCGGGACGTCGCCAACGGCGCCGCGTTGCTGCTGCGCACGGTGGCACTCAACGCCGAACTGTCCGAGCGCGTACGCCGCGCCGACCGCCTGGCGGACGAGTTGCGCGCCTCCCGGCAACGCCTCGCCCAGGCCCGCGAGGTGGAACGACGCCGGCTGCTGACCGAGCTCTCCCGGGTGACGTCGGGGCGCCTGGCGGCGCTGCGCGACCACGTGGCGGCGGCGCGGGCCGGCCTCAGCGACGAGGCCGCACCGGCGCGTGCCTCCCTGGTCCGGGCCCGCACCGAGGTGGACGAGCTGCTCGACCGGTTCCGGGTGATCGCTCGCGGCGTCTACCCCGCCGTGCTCCGCAGCCAGGGGCCGGGTGCCGCCCTGGCGGAACTGGCCGCGGATCTGCGCCGCCCGGTGCGGCTCACCGGCGACCTCGACGTCCGGGTGGCGTGGGAGATCGAGTCCGCCGTCTACCAGGTCACCGCCGCCGCCCTGGACGTCCTCGCGGCACAGCCGGTCACCGCCGAGATCCGGGTGCGGCTGACCCGGGGCGACGGGCGGGTGCGGGTGCTCGTCGAGGACCCGGCGCCGCCGGTGACCGCGGAGCACGTCCGCACGGTGCTCGTCGACGACACCGAACGGCTCGCGGTGCTGGGCGGCGACGTCGAATGCGTCGACGGCGGCGAGCCCGCGCTGCGGCTCCTCGCCTGGCTGCCCGAGCGGTTGGACACGCTTCTCGACGCGGGCACCGGCTCGGCCGCGGAGCCGGCGCCGTGACGCCGCACGCCCGGCCCGGATCCCTGGTGGCCGCGGGCCTTCGCGCCGCGTACACGACTCTGCTCGCCGGCTGCGTGGTGCTGACGATCGGCCGGCTCGTGGTCGGCGGCTTCGCCATCGCGGCGGGGCGGGTGCCGGTCACCCAGACGCTGGCCGGGTTCGGCCTCAGCATCCTCACGATCGGTCTCGGCGCCGCGAGCCTGACATCCGGTCGCCGGGACAGGTCGATGCGGCTGCTCGGGCTCGCGATGATCGCCGCCGGCGGAACGGGCAACCTGTGGACGCCGGCAGCCGCCGGCGACGTCCTGCTGCAGACCGCCGCGATCGCCGCGTTCGCCGCCGCCCTGCTCTGCTATCCCGGCCTGCTCTGCTATCCCCCGGCACACGGTCGGCGGCTCGGCCCCGGCCGCGACGAGCTCGTGCCGGCGGTCGGCGGCGCCGCCGCGCTGGGCGCGGCAGCCGCAACGGTGTTCTCGCCCGCGTGGAGTTGCGTCGTGCTCTTCGGCATCGCGCTCCCGGCGCTCGGCCTGGTCCTGCTGCGGCACCGCGGGCGGGACGACCTCACCGCGGTCGAGCGCACGCAGGTCCGCCTGCTGTTCGGCCTGTTCGCGGGCGCGGCCTCGATCGCGGTGCTCCTGCTGCTCGGCACCGTCCTGGTGGCGAGCGCGGGACAGGCCGGCCTGGCCCTCATCGAGCCGGCGACGCCGGCCGGCCCGCCACTGCCGCACGCCATGGCACCGCTGTTCTGGTTCAGCCGGCTCGTGCCGGTCGCGGTCACGGTCGGTGCGCTCGCCGCTGGTCGCCGCGGACGGTTGCCCGCCGTCCAGCACCGGTTCCGTCTCGGCCTCGTGGTCTGCCTGGTCGCCACCTTGCTCGGCGGCCTCTTCGCCGTCCTGCACGCCCTGTTCCACCGGCTCGCCGAGAGCGGCCACGTGCCTCGCGGGATCGCCGCGGGCGCCGCGGCGGTGCCGGTCGCGCTGCTGCTGCACGCCACCTACCTACGCGTCGAGCGCCGGGTGGACCGCCTGCTGTTCGGCCGGCGGCCGACGCCGTACCGCGTCCTGGCGGACATCGGCACGGTCTCGCGGGCCGGCCTGAAGGACGCCCCCGATCTGGCCCGCGTCGCCGAGGCCGTCGGGCGGGGCCTGGGCGCGCGGGTGTGCCGGCTGACCGTGCACCGCCCGGATCGTCCCGACCGCACCTACTCCTGGAACGGCTCCGGCGTCGATGAGGAGGACGCCGTCATCACCCTGCCCATCATGCGCGGCGACGAGCAGTTGGGGTCGATCACCGTGGACCGGATGACCGCGGCCGGGCTCGACGTTCGCCGCCACCGCCTCGTCGAGGACATCGCGGACAGCCTGGGCGCGGTGCTCGAAGCCAGCCGCCTCGGCGTCGAGCTGGAACGCCAGCTCCGGGCGGTGCGGGCGCACGCGGCGGAGATAGCCGCATCGCGCCGGCGGCTGGTGGCCGAGATGGACGCCGAACGACGCCGGATCGAGCGGGACCTGCACGACGGGGCCCAGCACCATCTGGTCTCGCTGCGGTTGTCGCTCGGCCTGGCCGAGCACCGGCTCACCACCGGACGCCTCGACGACGCCGCGGCGTCACTCGACCGGGTCACCGGCCAGATCGACGACGCCGAGTCGATCATGATCCGGACGGCCACCGGGGTGACGTCGCCGCGGTTGGCGCAGCAGGGTCTGGTAGCGGCGCTGGACGCCGAGCTGGCCGGCGGTCAGCCGGCCGTCTCCATCACGACCGGCGGCATGAGCGACGGCCGCCGGTTTCCCGCGGACCTCGAATCGGCGGTCTGGTTCTGCTGCCTCGAAGCCGTGAACAACGCCCGCAAGTACGCGTCCGGCGCGCGGATCGAACTCACCCTGACGTGCGGCGAGGACCGCCTCGAATTCGGCGTCCACGACGACGGGCCGGGCTGGGACATGGCCGCGAACGCCGGCTCCCCGGGTCGTGGCATGCGCAACGTGATGGCCCGGGTGACGGCCGTCGGCGGCTCGGTGTCGGTGCGGTCCGAGCCGGGCGCCGGCACCCGGGTCGACGGGTGGGTACCGCTGCCCGGCGGCTCGACGCCCGCCGAGAAAGGTCAACCCCTGGTCACCGCCGTCCGGGAGGCGATACAGGACGCGCTGACCCGGTACGGGGATGCGCCCGCCGCGGCACGGATCCGGCAGCTCCGCGACGACCTGGACCGGCCGGTGGTGCCGCACGACGCGGGTGCCGGACCAACCCACCGGGCCGTGACCCTGGCGGCGTGGTCGGCCCTGCGCGGACTCGACGAGTTGCTCCGCGGCGATCCGCCGGCGACCGGGGCCGATCCGCTGCGGCACCGGCTCGACCGGCTCCGGTCGGGGACGCACGAACTGGCCGAGGTGCAGGCGATCGACGCGCTTCGCTCGGGGAACGGCGACCTCGAACCCGGCGACGTCACGACGGCGATCCGGCTCCTCGGTGGTTCCGGGCCGGATGCCCGGACCCGCCTCGGCCTGGGACCGGACGCCGGCGACCCGCTCGTCGTGGCCGCGGCGGAACAGGCCCTCACCGCCTGGCGCAGGCGGGCCTCGCATCCGGCGACCGCCCCGGGCGTACGGCTGCTCGCCGCGACCGTCGTCCGGTCGTGCGAGCACCTACTTCGCGGTCACGGAGCGGCTCGGTGACCCGGGTATGAGGCCGAGCACGCGGAGTTGAAGTTCGCGGACCGATTCGAGATCCAGGTCGATGTCGGTCACGGCCTGCTCCGTACGCCGGCTGTCCTCGGCCGTCGCCCGCAACGATTCGGCCTCGTCGGCCAGCCGGCGGGTCTCGCCGGCGACCGCCGCACCCACGCCGGCGCGCAACTGCTGCTCGACGCTCCGGATGCCGTCGCGCAGCTGCTTGCTCACGGCCAGCCGGAACGCGTCGACGGCCGACCGGAGATCACCGACCGTCTCCGCGTTTCGCCGGCCCGCCTGCCGCTGGCGTTCCCCGGCGACGGCGGCGCCGCCCATCGCGATCGCACCGGCCACGGCCGCGCCGGCCATCAGCCACACCGGCATGCGGAAACCGAGGAGGCGAGGCAGGACGAGCGCGACCATCATCCCGCTGTAGGTCGGCATCACCACGCCGAGCAGCCGGGTGGCCAGCGGTTGCCGTTCCGGGGTGCCGCGCGGACGCCGGCGGAGCCGGGACACCAACTCCGCGGGCGGCTCCATCGCGAGCGTCACCGGCGGCACGGGCACCCGCAGGTCGAGCGCCGCGGCGATCCGCCCGGCGGCGACCTCCGCGGCCGAGCGCAGCGCCTGGTGACACGCGTCGGCCTCGCTCGTCAGGCGCTCCGGGAGCCATTGTTCGATGTCGTCGGCGCCCTTGTCCCGCGATTCGATCACGGCCGTACCGTCGTCGAGCAACGACCGCAACCGGTTCTGTACGGCGTACTCCAGGTCGGAATCCATCGCCGACAGTGCGTCGCCCACCAGGCGCGGCCACTTCGCGGCCTGTTCCTCGAACCGGCGCCGCCGGGTCTCGGCATGCCGAGCCTCGGCGGCGAGGCGGGCACCGCGTCCCTCGTCGCAGAGGACCGCCCGCCGGGACCGGAGGTCGACCTGCAACGACTGCAGAGCCCGCACGATCGTCGCGGCGACGGACGCGGCCGCGGCTGCGTCCGGCTCCGCGCCGGCCGCCGTCGCAACGGCCGCCCGCAGCCGGCGGACCAGGTCGGGTCGCGCATTGGCTTCCGCCCCCTGCAGGACCAGGTGGGCGAGTTTCTGCAGGTCGTCCTGCTCGACAGTGCTGGTCGTGACGGTCATCGTGCACCTCCGCGGGTTCTCGTCGCTGTGCCGGCCGGTAGCCGCCGGGCAGAGCCTGCGGCCACCGGCCCGATCCGGTGCTAGTGGAAGCTCCAGCCGTGGTGGTCGTGGCCGTGGTGGTCGTGGCCGTGGTGACCGTGGCCGTCGTGGTGGCCGTGGCCGTGGCCCTCGTGCCAGCGCCAGTCACCGCCCCAGCGGTCGTGGTCGTCGTGGCGGTTCCCGTGGCCGTGACCGTGGTCGTCGTGCCGGTTCCAGTCGTGATCGTCGCGGTGGTGGCCCCAACCGTCGTGGTCGTGGTCGCGGTGGTGGCGGTCCTGGGTGTGCGCGCTGTGCCACATGGTCTTCGTCCTGTCTTTCCGGGGTTCTTGCTGACAGGAACAATGCTGCCGGTCCGCGCCCCGGCCCACGATGGAGCAGGCCCCCCAACCCGCCCGGGGAACCCCACGTGTCGTCCCCGCCGCGAGGTAGGGCTGACC
>Ga0207668_10000529_pt1 | contig 23915 bp, 20 predicted proteins | sample KBSS43metaG_FD_184323 | JGI IMG/M metagenome (GOLD analysis project Ga0207668, IMG submission 184323) | Switchgrass rhizosphere microbial communities from Kellogg Biological Station, Michigan, USA - KBS S4-3 metaG (SPAdes) (version 2) | ecosystem: Host-associated > Plants > Roots > Rhizosphere...
GACCCGGCGGCGGTCGGCCCGCTGCGGGCGATGATGCGCGAGGTGGTCACCCAGGGCACCGGTACGGGGTTGCGCGCCACCCCCGGGCCGCCGGTGTTCGGCAAGACCGGCACGGCCGAGTTCGCCGACCAGACAGCGCAGACCCACTCCTGGTTCATCGGCTACCAGGGCGACATCGCCTTCGCCGCGATGGTGCAGAAGGGCGGCCTCGGCTCGCAGGCCGCGGTCCCGGCGGTGGGCCGCTTCCTGACCGCGCTGAACCGCCGTTAGGCGATGTCGGCGGGCTCGCCGGAGCCCAGGTCGAAGGCCGGTCGCTGGGCCGGCAGCGTGAAGCCGTCGGTCGGCTGCGGCTCGTCGGCGATCCGCGGCCGCAACATGCCGGGGCGGGTGGCCGGCAGCGGCTCGGAGTCGAGCAGGGGGGCCTGCCCCAGCGGCCGGCTCGCCAGGCGGATGCCGGGTTCCGGCTCGGCGGCGGGAAGCTCCCCGTCGTCGTCCTCGTCCTGCTCGCCGGGCTCCGGAACCGTCGGCTCGTCCGCCGCCGCCGCGGCCGCCGGACGCTCCTCGGCGCCGAGGACCGCCGTGGCGGGCACGGCCGGCTCCTCGGGTGCCGCGGACGGGCCCACCGAGATGCCGGCGGCCGCCGGCGGGCCCACCGAGATGCCGGCGGCGGCCGGCGGCACACTTTCCGCGGCCGCGGCGTCCCGCCGCTCCTCCCGGGTCGGTGCCGCCTGCGCGTTCCCGCCGGTCAGGTCGGCGCGGGCCGCGATCAGGTCGGGGCGCGGGCTCACCGTGTGCGCCGCGGCGAGGCCGGCCACCACGGCGGAGGTGATCTCGGCGGCGTACGAACCGTCGGTGTCGTAGTCCGGGTCGAAGACGGTGATCTCCACGCCCAGGCAGTGCGGCGACTCGACCAGCCCGGCCAGCAGCAGTTCGAGTTCGGGGAAGGCGATCCCGCCGGGCGACGGCGCGTCCACCGCCGGCATCACCGCCGGGTCGAGCACGTCGACGTCCACGTGCACCCAGTAGCCGGCGCAGTCGACCAACTGGTCGCGGGCCCACTGCGCGCTGCGCGCCGCGCCCTCGGCCCGCAGCGCCGGGACCGGCCGGGTGACGATCCCGGCGGCCTGCAGGTCGAGCCGATACTCGTCCTGCGCCCGGATGCCGAGCACCACCACGTCGATGTCCCGGAAGTACGGCCGGCGGCCCTCGATCGCCGCGAGGTCGGCCTGCCCACGGCCGGTCACCAGGGCGAGATCCTCGCCGGCGGCCGCACCCACGTAGGACGCGTTCCCCGGGTGCCGGAAGTCGGAGTGGCCGTCCACGAAGACCAGCCCGATCCGGCCGCCGACCGCCTCGCCGAGCCGGTGCATGGCAAGCCCCGAGCCGAGCAGGATCGAGCAGTCGCCGCCGAGCACCACCGGGAACTCGCCGACGTCCAGGATCGCCCCGATCCGGTCGGCCAGGGCCCGCGAATAGGCCGCGATCTGCGGTGCGTGCGCCACCCCGTCGCCGGGCCGCCAGTCGCCCGGGTCATACCGCGGCGGGGTGAGGCAGCCCGCGTCCCGGGCGCCGAGCCGGCCCAGCAGGTCACGGTCGCGGAGCGCTCCGGGCGCCTTGGCGCAGCCCGGCACCGAGGTCGCGGTCGGCGGGCGCAGACCGAGATTGGACGGTGCGTCGAGGACGGCGATGCGGCGCACGGAGCGTCTCCCCTGCTAGAAGAGGGCGCTGGCCAGGGCGCGTCGCGCCCCGGCCACCGCGGGATCGTCCGGCCCGGCCACGCTGAACAGGGACAGCAGATGCTTGCGGACGGCGTCGCGCTCCTCGCCGGAGGTGCGCTTGATGAGGGCGATCAACCGCTCGTACGCCTCTGGGGCCTCCCCGCTGAGCACCTGAATGTCGGCCGCGAGGCGCTGCGCGTCCAGGTCGTCGGGGTCGGCCTCGGCCTTGGCCAGGGCGCCGGCCGGGTCGATGCCGGCGATCCGCCGGTAGAGGTCGACCTGGGCGAGGCCGGACTCGGCGGCGGCGTCGGCCGGCGACTCGGCCAGGATCTTGCGGTACGCCGCCTCGGCCGCGTCCAGGTCGCCGGTCATCAGCGCGTCGTCGGCCGCGTCCAGCCGCGGGTCCTCCGCCGGGGCGACCGAGACGCCGCCGGCCTTGAGCACCGCATCCACATACTGCTTGACCTGCGACTCGGGGAGCACGCCGGTGAAGCCCTCGACCAGTTGACCGCCGACCACCGCGACCACCATCGGGATGCCCTGCACGCGCAACGCCTGGGCGAGCCGCGGGTTGGCGTCCACATCGACCTTGCCGAGCACCCAGCTGCCGCCGCCGGCCTGCGCCAGCCGCTCCAGCACCGGGGAGAGCTGCTTGCACGGCTCGCACCAGTCGGCCCAGAAGTCGAGGATGACCGGGGTGGTGAGGGAACGCTCGAGGACGGCCGACTGGAAATTGGCCTCGGTGACGTCGATGATCGTTTCCGGCCCGCCGCCGGGCAACCCGCCGTTCGCCGTGGGGCTGCCGGGAGTGCCGCCGGCGGCCGGGCGGCTCGGCGCCGCCGACGGGGAGGGTGCCGGGGTTCGCAGCGCGCTGAGATCGACCGCGCCGCGGGTGAAGATCGACGGAGTGGTCCGTGGGTCGCTCATGGTTACCTAGTCTCGCACGGTGACAAGGCGGTTGGCCGCGCCGCGGGCAGCCGGCACCCGGCGTCACAACGGCACACATGCAGATCCTCGACGGCGCCGGGCGCGCGCGCAAGATGCCGGGTCCGGCGTCAGAAGCGGGCAGGCTCGCGATAGACGCCCCACTCACCCTTCAGGGCACCGCAGATCTCGCCGAGTGTCGCCTCGGCCCGGGCCGCCGCCAGCATGGCCGGGATCATGTTGTCCTTCGTCCGGGCGACGGCCAGGAGGTCGTCGAGCGCGGCCCGGACACGTACCGGATCGCGGTTGCCCTTGCGTGCGGCCAGCTCGCGCCGCTGCTCCACCTCGACCTCGTGGGAGACCCGCAGGATCTCCAGTTCCCGCGCCACGGTGCCGGTGTGCGCGTTGACCCCGACGATCCGCTTCTCGCCCTTCTCCAGCGCCTGCTGGTAGGCGAAGGCGGCCTCGGCGATGTTCGCGGTGAACCAGCCGTCCTCGATGCCGCGCAGGATGCCGGCGGTGATGCTGCCGTCCTGGCCGAGCTCGCGGATCCGGGTGAAGATCTCTTCGGCCTCCGCCTCGATCCGGTCGGTCAGCTCCTCCAGGTACCAGGAGCCGCCGAGCGGATCGGCCACGTTGACCACGCCGGTCTCGGCCATCAGCACCTGCTGGGTCCGCAGGGCGATCTCGGCCGACTCGTCGGTGGGCAGCGCCAGCGTCTCGTCGAGCGCGTTGGTGTGCAGCGAGTTGGTGCCGCCGAGCACGGCGGCGAGCGCCTCGACCGCCGTGCGTACCACGTTGTTGACCGGCTGCTGCGCGGTGAGCGAGACCCCGGCGGTCTGCGTGTGGAACTTGAGCCACAACGCCTTCTCGCTGGTCGCGCCGTAGTCCTCGCGCAGGTGCCGGGCCCAGATCCGGCGGGCGGCGCGGAATTTGGCGATCTCTTCGAAGAAGTCGATGTGCGCGTCGAAGAAGAAGCTCAGGCCGGGCGCGAAGGTGTTGACGTCGAGGCCGCGGGACAGGCCCAGCTCGACGTAGCCGAAGCCGTCGGCCAGCGTGTACGCCAACTCCTGCGCGGCGGTGGAGCCGGCCTCGCGGATGTGGTACCCGCTCACGCTCAGCGGCTTGTACCGGGGGATCTCGCGGGCGCAGTATTCCATCAGGTCGCCGATCAGGCGCAGGTGTGGCTCGGGGTCGAACAACCACTCCTTCTGCGCGATGTACTCCTTGAAGATGTCGGTCTGCAGCGTGCCGTCCAGGCGCGCGAGGTCGGCGCCCTGCCGCTCGGCGGCGACCAGGTACATGCAGAAGACCGGCACGGCCGGGCCGGAGATGGTCATACTGGTGGTGACGTCCTGCAGCCGGATGCCGTCGAACAGCACGTCCATGTCGGCGGCCGAGTCGATCGCCACGCCGCAGTGGCCGACCTCGCCGAGCGACTGCGGTTCGTCGGAGTCGCGGCCCATCAGCGTGGGCATGTCGAACGCGACGCTGAGCCCGCCGCCGCCGGCGGCGAGGAGCATCCGGTAGCGCGCATTGGTCTGCTGCGCGTTGCCGAAGCCCGAGAACTGGCGGATGGTCCAGGTGCGTCCGCGATATCCGGTCGGATAGAGACCCCGGGTGTACGGAAACTCGCCCGGCCAGCCGATCCGCTCGAAACCCGGGTAACCGGCCCCGGCCGGCGGGCCGTAGACCGGCTCGACGGCGGCCCCGGACAGCGTGGTGAAGTCGGCGTCCCGCTTGCGCGCCGCGTCGTAGCGCCGTTGCCAGCGCTCCCGCCCGGCCGCGATGTCGGCAGCGTCCATGCCGCCATCCTAGGGCCATTCCTAAACGATCATTAAGCCGCGGCTACAGGCCCTTCAGCAGCTCGTCGGCGGCGGCGTGCGGGTCGAGTTCGCCGGCTGCGACGGCCGCGGCGAGGGTCGGCAGGGCCGCGCCGTCGCGCAGGTCGCCGATACGGGCGCGGAGCGTGCCCAGGGCGATCGCCTCGACCTCGACGGCCGCCCGCTGCTGCCGGCGGGCCGTCAGGGTTCCGCTGCCGGCCAGCCAGACCCGGTGTTTCTCGATCGCCGCCAGCACGTCGTCGACGCCCTCGCCGCGCACCGCGGTGGCCCGCACCACCAGCGGCCGCCAGTCGCCGGCCGCGCGCTCGCCGAGGCCGAGCATGCCCTGGATGTCGCGATAGGTGGCGTCCGCGCCCGGCCGGTCCGCCTTGTTGATCACGAAGACGTCGGCGATCTCCAGCACGCCCGCCTTGACCGCCTGGATCGCGTCGCCCATGCCCGGCGCGAGCAGCACCAGCGTGGTGTCGGCCAGCGAGGCGATCTCCACCTCGGCCTGGCCCACGCCGACGGTCTCGACCAGGATCACCTCGCAGCCGGCGCCCTCCAGGACGCGTACGGCCTGGGGTGTCGCCGCCGCGAGCCCGCCCAGCTGGCCGCGGCTGGACATCGACCGGATGTAGACGCCGGGGTCGGTGGTGTGGTCCTGCATCCGAATCCGGTCGCCGAGGATCGCGCCGCCGGTGAACGGGCTGGACGGGTCGACCGCGAGCACGCCCACCCGGCGGCCCGCCGCGCGCAACCGCCGGACCAGTTCGTTGGTGGTCGTCGACTTGCCCACGCCGGGCGAGCCGGTGAGGCCCACCACCTGGGCGTGACCGGCGTAGGGCGCGAGCGCGGCGGCGACCTCGGGCAGCGCCGGGTCGCCGTTCTCGACCAGGCTGATCAGCCGGGCGACCGACCGCGGGTCGCCGTCCCGGGCACGGGCGACAAGGGTCGGAACGTCGAATCTCCGGCTCACCCGGCGCCACCGGGCGCGAACTCGTGACGCTCGCTCACGCTGAGCCACCGGGCGTGGACTCGCTGGGCGGTCGACTCGCGCTCGGTGCGCTCGCTCACGCCGGGGGCACCTGGATGATCAGCGCGTCGCCCTGGCCGCCGCCGCCGCAGAGGCCGGCCGCGCCGGTGCCACCGCCGCGCCGGCGCAGCTCCAACGCCAGGGTCAGCACCAGGCGGGCACCGGACATGCCGATCGGGTGGCCCAGCGCGATGGCGCCGCCGTTCACGTTGACGATCTCCTCGTCCACCTTGAGCTCGCGCGTCGACTGGATGACCACCTGCGCGAAGGCCTCGTTCATCTCGACCAGGTCGAGGTCGTCCACGGTCAGGCCGGCCTTGTCCAGCGCATGCCGGATGGCGTTGGCCGGCTGGGACTGCAGGGCGCTGTCCGGCCCGGCCACGTTGCCGTGCGCGACGATCTCGGCGAGCCAGGTGAGGCCGAGCGCCTCCGCCTTGGCCCGGCTCATCACGACCACCGCGGCGGCGCCGTCCGAGATCGGCGACGAGCTGCCGGCGGTGATCGTGCCGTTGGCCACGAACGCGGGCCGCAGGGCGCCCAGCGACTCGGCGGTGGCGTCCGGCCGGACTCCCTCGTCGGTGTCGATGATCGGGTCGAAATCGCGCCGGCCGGAGCGGATCGGCACGATCTCCTCGGCGAAGCGGCCGGCCTCCTGGGCGGCGGCGGCCCGCTGGTGGCTCTGCGCGGCGAAGGCGTCCTGCTCGGCCCGGCTGATCCCGAGCCGGACCCCGCTGCGCTCGGTCGACTCACCCATGGAGATGCCCTCCCACGGGTCGACCAGGCCGTCGAACGCGGTGTGGTCACGCACCAGCTCGTCGCCGAACTTGGTGCCCTGGCGGTGGTTCATCAGCAGGTGCGGCGCGTTGGTCATGGACTCCATGCCGCCGGCCACCACGATGTCGAACTCGCCGGCCCGGATCAGCTGGTCGGCCAGAGCGATCGCGTCCAGGCCGGACAGACACACCTTGTTGACGGTGAGCGCGGGGGTGGTCATCGGGATGCCGGCCGCCACCGCGGCCTGCCGGGCGGTGATCTGGCCGGCCCCGGCCTGGAGCACCTGGCCCATGATCACGTATTCCACCTGGTCGGGGCGGATGCCGGCACGCGCGAGGGCGGCCTCGATCGCGTAGCCGCCGAGTGTCGTGGCCGCCACGTTTTTCAGATTGCCGAGGAGGCGTCCCATCGGGGTACGGGCGCCGCTGACGATCACCGAGCTGGTCACGGGACTTCCGATCTGACGGACGAAGAGGGGGACCCCCCGCGGGCTTAACGGCCGTTTAGGCAAAGACTAATAGGATGACGCAGCGACCTCCTAATGTCTCCAAGCCCGAGAATGTCACACTCTCCGAGGTGGGGCTCGTTCGAATAGATCACGTCGGGGTGGCGGTGCCAGACTTGGACGCAGCTCTGCGGTTCTATGCCGATACGTTCGGTATGCACTGTGTGCACCAAGAGACGAACGAAGAGCAGGGCGTACGGGAAGCGATGCTCGCGGTCGGTGACGGTGCCGGCCCGCGGCTCCAGTTGCTCGCCCCCGCCCGGCCGGACTCGGCGATCGCGAAGTTCCTCGATCGCAGCGGCCCGGGTCTGCAACAGCTGGCCTACACGGTCACCGACGTCGAGGCGGCCGCCGACGCGTTGCGCGCCCGGGGCCTCCGACTGCTCTACGACACCCCGCGGCGGGGCACGGCGGGCTCCCGGATCAACTTCGTGCACCCCAAGGATGCCGGCGGTGTTTTGGTGGAATTGGTGGAGCCTGCCGAGCTTGTACCACCGTCGGGTGAATCATCCTGACGCAGCCCGCGCGGACTGGCAGGATCGTCGACATCGAGCCGCGCGACCTGGGCCGCCACCCGGCGACCCGCGCCCGGATCTCGGATACCGCAGGTCGCAGCCCGGCGGGCCGACCCCGCCGGGCGGCTCATGAGTGCTGCCCGAACGGCGGACACCCCCGTGTCCCCGCTGCTCAAAGCTGATCTACGTGTCTTTTCCGATGCGGATCCACTCTTGCGTGGCTCGTGCGTCTTCGCCAGGATGGCCCAATGCCCCAGCAGCAGGATCAGAATTTGGCGTTCTTCGACACCGCCAACTCCCAGCACGACTTCACCGTTGTGCTACGTGGATACGACCGTGGCCAGGTCGACGCACACCTGGGCCGGCTGATCGCCGCCCTCAACCAGTCCGAGCAGGCCCGAGGCGAGGCCGAGCAGCGGATGAACGACGCGCAGCGCCGGCTGCGCCAGGCCGAGCAGCGGCTCAACACACTCGAGCAAAAGCTCGCCGACAGCAACAAGCTGCTGGAGGAAAACAATCGGCCGACGCTCTCCGGGCTGGGCACCCGGGTCGAGCAGATCCTGCGGCTGGCCGAGGAACAGGCAAACGATCATCGTAGCGAGGCCAAGCGAGAGTCCGAGGGCATCCTCTCCGCGGCTCGCCTCGAGGCGCGCGAGATCACCGACAAGGCCCGCGCCGAGGCCGCCGCGATGAAGGCGACGGCCGAGCGCGAGGCCGGCCAGGTGCGCACCCACGCCGAGCGCGAGGCCGCCGAGGCCCGGGTGCAGGCCCGCCGCGAGGCCGACACGCTGCGGTCCGACGCCGACCGCGAGACCAAGCAGCTGCGTACGGTCACCGCGCACGAGGTCGCCGAGCTCAAGTCGACGGTCGAGCGCGAGGTCGCGTCGATGCGCGCCACCGCCGAGCGCGAGATCACCCAGCTGCGGGCCAAGGCTTCCCGCGAGGCCGAGGAGAAGCGCGCCGAGGCGACCAAGCTGCTGACCGACTCCCGCGACAAGCGCGACAAGGACCTGCAGGCCCTGGCGCTCGAGATCGCCGAGCGGCGGGAGAAGGCGGAGCGCGAGGAGTCCCAGCGGCACGCCGCCCAGATGAGCGCCACGCAAAAGATGGTGGCCGAGGCCGAGGAACGCGCCCGCGCCGCCGAGGACCGGTCCAAGGAGATCGAGCAGCGCGCCGAGCAGCGCCGGGTCGAGTCCGAGCGGCACGCCGCCGAGACCACCGAAAAGGCCCGCGCCCTCGCCGAAAAGACGGTCACCGAGGCCCGCTCCGAGGCCCAGCGCCTGCTCAGCGAGGCCCGCACCGAGGCCGAGCTGACCACCCAGGCCGCCAAGCGCGAGGTCGACGACCTCACCCGGCAAAAGGACCAGGTCACCAGCCAGCTGGGGCAGATGCTCTCCGGCCTCTCCGGCCTGGTGCCCGGGGTCGGCCCGGCAGCGGCCAAGCCGGCCGCCGAGGCCGCCAAGCCGGAGCCGCCGGCCCAGCGCACCGCCGAGTCGGGGTCCGACAGCAAGCCGGTGGCCGCCAAGACCAACTCCTGAGTCCTAACTCCGCCGCTGCGGTTGCGCACTCCCCGCTGGTGCGCAACGGTGGATTGGTCGGCGGTCACGAGCATCGATGCAGGCCGTATCGGAGTTTCTCCGGTGCGGCCTGACTCGTTTTCGCCGCGTAGCCTTGCTCCAGCAAGCCGGTCAGACAAATCACAACTAGACGCATACTCCGGTCACGACGGTGTGTACCCGTCTGATGCGGGACGTAGCGTATGTGAGGATGGACAGCATGTCGCACGGCGGTGAAATCTTCGGTCTCGGCGGAGACGTGGCCACCGAACCCAGCTTCGAGACAGCCTTGCGGGGCTATGAAAAGAAGCAGGTCGAGCGGTATGTGGCCCGCGCCGAGAACGAGATCGCCGCGCTGGCCGCCGAGCGCGAACAGGCCTATTCGCAGATGCAGGCGATGGCCGCCCAGATCGAGCGGCTCCAGCAGGAGGCCACCCAGGCCCGCCGGGCGACCGGCATCGGCACCGAGGTCTCGTTCCGCCATCTCGGCCCGCGCGTCGAGCAGATCCTCGCGCTCGCCGAGGAGCAGGCCGAGGCGATCAAGTCGTCGGCCACCGACGACATCGCCGCCCGGCTCGCCGAGGCCGAGCGGGTCCGGGCCGAGGCCGAGGCCCACGCGCACGACGGCATCCGCGACTTCGAGATCGCCCTGGCCGCCCGCCGGGCCGAGGAGGAGCGGGCCGACGCGGCCAAGCGCGCCGCCGCCGAAAAGGCCCTCGCCGCCACCCGCCACGCCGCCGAGCAGATGCGCGTCGAGGCCGAGACGGTGCTGGCCCGGGCCCGCGCCGAGGGCCAGCAGCTGACCGAGCGGACGGCGCGGGAGGCGCATCGGGCCCGCGCCGAGGCCGACGGCTACGCGAAGTCCACCCGGATGCAGGCCGACCAGGAGATCAAGGCCCTCCGGGACAAGGCGCAGCACGACATCGCCGCCCAGCGCGCCGCCGCGGACCGCGAGCACAACCAGGCGAGGGCCGCCCTCGAGAACGAGCTGGCGCAGAAGCGGCAAGCCCTGACCCAGGAGCTGGCCCAGCTGCGCGGCGGCGTCGAGAAGCAGTGCGCCGACCTGCGCAGCGAGGCCGACAAATACGCGGAAGAGGTACTGCGCCGCTCCGACGACCAGGCCACCGCCGTCCGCAAGGAGATCGCCGGCCAGCAGGAAAAGGCCGCCCAGGCCGCCCGCGAGCTGGAGGCCGCCCAGGCCAAGGTCGCCGAGGCGGAACGCCAGGTGGTCGCGGCCCAGGAGCGGGCGCGGGAGGCCGAGCGGGAGGCCGACCAGGTACGCAAGCGGCTCGTTGAGGCGCAGCGGGAGCTGGCCGCCGAGCTCGACCGGGTCGCCGAGGCCAAGCGGGCCGGCGAGGCCGCCGAGCGGCACGCCACGGACGTGCGGCGCCAGGTGCAGAAAGAGGCGAAGCGGGTGGCCGAGCTCGCCGCCGCCGCGGTGCTGGCGGCCGCCGCCTCCCCCGACGACGAGGAACCGGGCGAAACCGCTGTGCTCAGCCCGGCTCCCACGGGGGCCGGTGGTCCGGTGGGCGCGCACGCCGCCGACCAGCGCGGCACCGACCAGCACGGCGCCTCGGGCAAGATCAGCGCGTCGGCCAAGGTGGCGGTGCCGACCAGCAGCCGGGTCGGCGCCGACGCCGATTAGCGGGTAGCGGTCGCACCCTCCTCGGCGCTAACGTCCCCGCCGGGAAGACTGGGGGGTACGGGTGACCGCAGCAGACGAGCACGCGACGGCCGGCGAGCCGCCGGAGGAGGTGCCCGAGGACGCGGCCACGGCGGCTCACCAGGAGGGCCGGTTCGGGGTGCCCGGCCGGCCGCTGAACAAGCGCAGTCCCTTCATGGTGGGTCTGCTCTTCGGGTTCGGCACCCTCCTGGCGTACTCGATCTTTCTCGGCGTGCGCAACGCGGCGTCCATCCTGGTCCTCATCTTCATCGCGCTGTTTCTGGCGATCGGCCTCAACCCGGCGGTCGTCCGGCTACGCCGATGGGGCCTGCCACGCGGGCTCGCCGTGGCGATCGTGGCGCTGGCCGTGGTGGGGATGCTCGCCGGCGGGCTCATCGCGCTGATCCCGCCGCTGGTCAGCCAGACCAACCAGCTGATCGAGAACGTGCCGCAGTACATCCAGAACCTGCAGCGCAACGAGACGGTCAACCAGCTGGTCCAGCGCTACGACATCATGAACAAGGTGACCAGCGCGCTGAACGCGGGCACGGTGGGCAACGCGGTCGGCGGGGTGGTCGGCGGGGCCCGGCTGGTCTTCGGCACGGTCTTCAACACGCTCACCGTGCTGGTGCTGACGATCTATTTCATGGCGTCCTTCGACCGGATCCGGGAGGTGGGCTACTCCCTGGTGCCGGCCTCCCGCCGGCAACGGGTGCGGCTGCTGACCGACGAGATCCTGGACAAGGTGGGCGCCTACATGGTCGGCGCGCTGGGGATCGCGGTGCTGGCCGGCGCGACCACCTGGGTGCTCGCGATGGTCCTCGGCCTGCCGTACCCGTTCGCGCTCGCCGTGGTGGTCGCGGTCTGCGACCTGATCCCGCAGATCGGCGCCACCCTCGGCGCGGTCATCGTGAGCCTGGTGGGGTTGGCCTCGTCGCTGACCGCCGGCCTGGTCTGCGTCATCTTCTTCATCGTCTACCAGCAGGTGGAGAACTATCTGATCTATCCGAACGTGATGCGCCGCTCGGTCAAGGTCAGCGACGTGGCGGCGGTCGTCGCGGCGCTGCTCGGCGTGGGGCTGTTCGGCGTGGTGGGCGCACTGGTGGCGATCCCGATGGTGGCCGGCATCCAGCTGATCATCCGCGAGGTGCTGGTGCCGAGCCAGGAGACCCGCTAGTCGGCCGGCTCGCTAGTCGGCCAGCTCGCCGGGGACCGGCACGTCGGCGAAGGCGGCGACCGTACGGTCGGCGTACGCGTTCATGTCGCCTGTTTCCATCGGGCCGTCCCAGGTCCGCGGCAGCGGCACCGGGACGCCCGGCGCGACCCGGCGGACGATCTCGTCGAGCACCTTTTCGGCGTCGCCCACCCAGAGATGCTTGGCGCCGGCCATCGGGACCACCTCGGCGTGCGGCACGGCGGCGAAGCGCTCCACGGCCGCGGCCGGCCGCAGGTAGTCGTCGAACTCCGGGACGAGCGCGGTCAGCGGCCGGCCGTCGGCGGCCCAGGCGGCCAGGTGCGACGGCTGGGCGAAGCGCAGCGGCGGGGACAGCAAAATCGCGCCGCTGATCGCCGGGTCGAGGCCGTGCATGAGGGTCAGGTCGGTGCCGAACGACCAGCCCAGCAACCAGATGTTCGGCAGGTCGGCGAACTCCGCGTACTCGATCGCGGCGGCCACGTCGAACCGCTCGTCGACGCCCTTGGTGAAGGCGCCCTCGCTGGTGCCGCGGACGCTGCTCGTACCGCGGGTGTTGAAGCGCAGCACGGCGATCCCGGCGAGCGCCGGCAGCCGCCAGGCGGCCTTGCGGAAGACGTGGCTGTCCATCATGCCGCCGTGCGTCGGCAGCGGGTGCAGGCAGACCAGCGTGGCGACGGGATCCCGGTCCAGCGGGCGGGCCAGCTCGCCGACCAGGGTGAGATCGTCGGCGGTGTGCAACTCGATGTCCTCGCGGGCGGCGGGCAGGATCGAGTTGGCGCGGATCGGGCTACTCATGACCTGATCCTCGCCCATGGCGGGTCCTCATCCCCAGCGGGTCCTCATCCCCGGCGGGTCCTCACCCTCAGCGGGTCCTCATCCGTAGCGGGGCGCGCTGCGCGAGCGCTCCACCGTCGGGGCGCGCCGGTCGCGGGCCCGCCAGCAGCCGGTGTGCCAATGCCGCCGGTCGCTCTCGTCGCCGCGGCCGTCGATCGGCCAGGCCACCACGTGCGCCACGCCGGGCCGGATGTCCTGCATGCAGCCCGGGCAGCGATACGTCTTCGCCGCCGCCCCGCCGAAGATCGACCGGACCCGCCATTCGCCGTCCTCCCACTGCTGCACGCCCTCGACACCCTTGCGGACCCGCTCGTCGGTCAGCGCGGGCGGCGGCCCGGCCTCGGCGCGGCGGCGGGGATGGTTGCGGCGGGGACTCACCCATCAAGCGTACGGGTGAGCCACCGCACGCCCGGACCGGCCGAATCGACCCGACGACAATGGTGACTGACCAGTAACAAGAGGCCTACACTCACTCAACATGACGGCAACTCGCGTTCCCGGCGTCCCGGTGGTCGAAGACGGCATGCTGATCTCCACGAATCCGGCAACCGGCGCGGAGGCCGGCCGGGTGCCGGTGACCGCGGCCGAGGAGGTCGCCGCCGTCACCGCGCGAGCCCACGAGGCCGCGGCCTGGTGGCTCTCGCTCGGCCACGACGGGCGCAAGACCCGGCTGCTGCGCTGGCGCTCGCTGATCGTGCAGCGGATCGCCGAGCTCGCCGAGGTCACCAGCCGGGAGACCGGCAAGCCGGAGGCCGACGCGATCGTCGAGGCCACCGCCGCGATCGAGCACCTGGACTGGTCGGCGCGCAACGCCAAGCGGGTCCTCGGCACGCGCCGCATGCGCACCCGGCTGCTGCTCGCCGAGCACTCCGGCCACCTCGAGTACCTGCCGTACGGCGTGGTCGGCGTGATCGGCCCGTGGAACTACCCGATCCTCACGCCGCTCGGCCCGATCAGCGGCGCGCTCGCCGCCGGCAACGCGGTGGTGCTCAAGCCCAGCGAGTACACCCCGATCGTCGGCAAGTGGCTGGTCGACACGTTCGCCGAGGTGGTGCCGGAACATCCGGTGCTGCAGGCGGTGTACGGCCTCGGCGACGTCGGCGCCGCGCTGTGCCGCTCCGGCGTCGGCAAGGTCGCCTTCACCGGCTCCACCGCCACCGGCAAAAAGGTGATGGCCGCCTGCGCGGAAAACCTGGTGCCGGTGGTGATCGAGGCGGGTGGCAAGGACGCGCTGATCGTCGACGCCGACGCGGATGTCCCGGCGGCCGCCGAGGCCGCGGTCTGGGGCTCGATGACCAACGCCGGCCAGACCTGCATCGGCATCGAGCGGGTGTACGCGGTCGCGCCGGTCTACGACGCCTTCGTGGCCGCGGTCGTGGAAAAGGCCGGCAAGCTGCGCACCGGCGAGGAGATCGGCCCGATCACCATGCCGGGGCAGATCGACGTGATCCGCGAGCACATCGACGACGCGCTGGCCAAGGGCGGCCGGGCGGTGCTCGGTGGCGCGGACGCCGTCCGTCCGCCGTACGTGGCACCCACCGTCCTGGTCGACGTGCCGGCCGACTCGTCCGAGATCCGCGACGAGACCTTCGGCCCGACGCTGACCATCACCCGGGTGGCGGACGCCGACGAGGCGATCCGGCAGGCCAACGACACCACGTACGGGCTGGGCGGCGCGGTCTTCGGCAAGAAGAACGCGGTCCGGATCGCCCGGCGGCTGCGCTCCGGCATGGTCGCGGTGAATTCGACGCTGACCTTCGTCGGGATGGGCAACCTGCCGTTCGGCGGGATGGGCGACTCCGGCTTCGGGCGGATCCACGGCGAGGACGGGTTGCGCGAGTTCGCCCGGCCCAAGTCGATCACCGTACGGCGGGCGCCGTCGCTGCTGCCGGCGATGACCTTCGAACGTACCCCCGCCCAGGTGAAGGCCATCGTCAAGGCACTCCGTCTGCTCTATGGGCGGCGCACCTAAGCTGAGCGGGTGGCAGAAGATCATCCCGCCGTCGAGGTCGAGGGACTGCACGTCGGCTACGGCTCGACGCCGGTGCTGGTGGACGTCGCGCTGACCGTGCCGGCCGGCACGGGTGTCTGCGTCGTGGGCGAGAACGGCATCGGCAAGTCCACGCTGTTGCGCTGCGTCAGCGGCCTGCAGCAGCCGGACGAGGGCACGATCCGGGTGTTCGGCGGCGACCCCGGCGCGACCCCCGAGTTCTGGCGGGCCGTGGTGACCACCGTCGAGCCACCCACCTGGTATCCCGGCCTCACCGCCCGCGAGCACGCCGACCTGGTCTGCCGCGCGCACGGCCTGGACCCGGACGAGGCCGGCGTCGACGAGGCGCTGGACCGGTTCGGCCTGACCGGGCACGCCGACGCGATCCCGCCGTCGCTGTCCTCCGGCCAGAAGCAGCGCCTCATCCTGGCCATCGCCCTGCTGCGGCCCAGCGCGCTGCTGATCCTGGACGAGCCGGAACAACGCCTCGACCGGGAGGGCCGGCAGTCGGTCGCCGCGCTGCTCGCCGATTACCTTTCCGGCGGCGGCTCGCTGCTGATGGCCAGCCACGACGACGCCTTCGCGGCGGCCTCCGGTGCGGAGATCACCACGATGGAGTCGCTGGGCGCGGCGCTGTGACGACGACCGTCCCGCTCGCCCCGGTCCGGCGCTGGATCGGGCGCACCCAGTCGTCGCACCGGGAACGCGGCGCCACCGCCGGCAACATCTACTTCGCCGTGCTCTTCGTCGCGGTGGTCGGCGGCATGTTGCACCGGCAGGTCGCGGCGGTGTTCTGGCCGCACGCGCCGAACGCCTCCCGGTTGGCCGGCGGCGCCCTCGCCCTGGTGCTGTTCGGCCTGCTCTATCTCGCGCTGCGCCGATTCGGCCCGCTCGCGCTGAGCCGTCCGGCGGCGTCCTGGCTGCTGACCGCGCCGGTGAGCCGGCGCCGGCTGCTGGTTCCGTCGCTGCGGCTGGCGGCGATCGTCGCGGCGATCACCGGCCTGCTCTTCGGCCTGGCGGTGGTCGGTCACGCCGCGCCACGCACGCTCGACGGCCAGGTGGTCGCTCTGCTCGGCGGCGGTGCCGCGGTGCTCGGCGTGGCCCTGCTGCTGGTCGCGCTGGCCGCCCAGGCGGGCGGGCGGTGGGGCGACGCGCTGGACGCGGTGGTCTCCCTGCTGCTGGCCGCGGGCCTCGCCGGGCTGGTCACGGCCGCGACCCGGGACGACCCGGTCGCGGCGGGCGGCTGGCCCGGGGCCGGCACGCTGGTGCCGCTGGTCGGTGCGGTCGCGCTGGTCGTCGCGTTCTTCTTCGCCCTGGCCGCACGCGGACTCGCGCGCACCCCGAACGACCGGATCCTGGAGGCGGCGAAGACCGCCGGCACCCTGTTCGACTCGGCGTTCGGGATGGAGCCGTCGTTCCTCACCGACATGATCGAGCGGCGTTACTGGGCCCGCCGGCGGCTGCGCTCGGTGCGCTGGCCGGCCCGGGTGCCGGTGCTCGTCGGCCAGGATCTGCTGCTGGTGGCCCGGCGCCGGCGCCGCCTGCTGTGGCTGGCCCTCGCCGTCGCCCTGCCGGTGCTGCTCGCCCCCGCCCCCGCCGCGCTGATGGCGGTGGCGGTGCTGGCCGGCACGATGCTCGCGGCCGCCACCTCGGCCGGCAACGCCAAGACCGACGCCGGCAACCCCGTGCTGCAGCGCCTGCTCGGGCTCACCACCCGGCAGGTCATCCAGCAACGGCTGTGGGTGCCCGGCGTCCTGGCGGCGCTGTGGGCGGCCGCCGCGCTGACCCTGCTGGACACCCTGGACGCGCTGCCGCCCGGCGCCTGGTGGGCGCTCGGGCTCACGCTCGGCCCGGTCGGCGCGGTGGCGGCGATCCGTCGTGCCCGGGTCGGCTTCGTGCGCAACGAACTGCTGCCGCTGGACACCCCGATGGGCACCGTCTCCACCGGCCCGCTGGTCAACGCGGTGGTCGGCCCGGACGCGCTGCTGCTCGGCCTGCCCGCCCTGGTCGAGATCGCCGGGGGCCACCCGTTGTCCTGGACGGCCGTGCTGGTCCAGGCGGTGGTCGGGGTGATCGGCGCCCGCGCCTATCTGAGCTGGCTAGCCGGCGTCGGCCCGCTCTGAGCCGGCTCGCGGCGGCCGGGACCGCGAGTAGGCGGGGAAGACCAGGTGCAGGCGCGCCGCGATGGCGTCGGTGACCGCCGGCGCGTGCGGCGTGCGGGCCCGGTCGGTCATCACGTAGGTGGCTCGCAGCACGGCCAGCGTGTTTGCCACCGGGACGGGCAGCGAGCCGGGGCCGCCGGTGGCGAACAACTCGTCGACGACGGTCAGCCAGCCGACCGCGTCCCCGCCGGCGAGGCCGGGCCGGCCGAGGATGCGGACGATCGCCCGCGCCACCCGGTCCTCCTCCATCTGCGCGTACTGATAGCCGGTGGGCGCCACCACCCGGCGCGCGATCACCGCGAGCACGTCCGCGGCGGCGAGCCCGGCGGCCGACCCGAACGCACCGGCCAGGTCGGCGCCGTGCGCCACGGCGTGCAGCCAGCCCAGCTTGTCGTCCCAGCCGCGGATCTCCGGCTCGCCCACCCACCAGGCGGCGAACGGCTCGAACCAGCCGCGCACTCCCGCCGCGCCCGGGTCCCGGTCGACGACGGCCGCCAGGATCAGCGGCGCGAACGTCCGGGCCTGGATCTCCGGATGGGCGAGCCGGGACACCATCGCCTCGCCCAGGGCGGGCAGCCGATCGTCGAGCACGCCGCGCCGGATCCAGTTGACCAGGATCGGGTACGCCAGGTCGTCGCGCACCGCCGGGTCGGCGGCCGCGAGCATGCCGGTGAGCTCGCCGACGGCGGCGGGCAGATCGGCCGGGACGGCGAAGTCGTCCGCGATCAATCGCGGCCAGTCCGTCATGATCAGAACAGGGTGAGCTCGTTGCGCTCCATGCCGCGCAGCTTGTCGTAGTCGACCACCACGCAGCGGATGCCGCGGTCGGTGGCCAGCACCCGGGCCTGCGGCTTGATCTCCTGGGCCGCGAAGACGCCCTGCACCGGGGCGAGCAGCGGGTCACGGTTCATCAGTTCGAGATAGCGGGTCAGCTGTTCCACCCCGTCGATCTCGCCGCGCCGTTTGACCTCCACGGCCACCGCGCCGCCGGCCGCGTCGCGGCAGAGCAGGTCGACCGGGCCGATGGCGGTCATGTACTCGCGGCGGACCAGGGTCCAGCCGTCGCCGAACGTCTCCGGATGCGCGGCGAGCAGCTCCTGCAGGTGCGCCTCCACGCCGTCCTTGACCAGGCCGGGGTCGACGCCCAGATCGTACGAAGTGTCCTGGAAGATCTCCTCGAGGGTGATCCGCAGTTCCTCGCCGGCCTTGTTCACCACCTTCCACACGCCCGGCGCCTCCTGCAGCTTGCAGGGCGGGCTCATCCAGTTGAGCGGCTTGTAGGCGCGGTCGTCGGCGTGGATGGACACCGACCCGTCGGCCTTCACCATCAGCAGCCGCACGGCCGGGGGCAGGTGGGCGGACAACCGTCCGACGTAGTCGACGGAGCACTTCGCGATGACCAGACGCACCGCACGACAGTAGCGGACCGGCCGCCGCACCGGAGTGTGCCGCTCGCGCGTGGATGCGATGCTGGGATCGTGCTCGAAGCGCTGACCGGCACCGGCCTCGCCGCCTCCGCCGGTCTCAATGCCTACATCCCGCTGCTCACCATGGGTCTGCTGGCGCGGTACACCGACGCCATCGACCTGCCCACCGGCTGGGACTGGCTGTCCAACGGCTGGATCCTGTTCATCCTCGCCGTGCTGCTCGCGATCGAGATGGTCGCCGACAAGGTGCCGGTGGTCGACCACCTGAACGATGTGGTCCAGACCGTCGTCCGGCCGACCGCGGGCGGCCTCGCCTTCGGCGCCGGCTCGTCGTCGCAGACGGTCACCGTGGACGACCCGGGCTCGTTCTTCGGATCGCACCAGTGGGTGCCGATCGCGGCCGGGGTGATCATCGCGCTCGTCGTGCACGGCGTGAAATCCGCGTCCCGGCCCGTGGTGAACGCCACAACTGCCGGCTTCGGTGCGCCGGTGGCCAGCACCGCCGAAGATTTGAGCAGCGTGGTGATGTCGGTGTTGGCGATTCTGCTGCCGGTGTTGGTCCTGGTCGGACTGCTCTTGCTGGGCTGGGCCGCGGTCTGGGTGGTCCGCCGGCGCCGCCGGCGGCGAGCGGACTGGCCGCTGTCGGGTTCCGGCACCCGGCGTCGGTTTGGTTGACTGCTGAAGTGTCCGCGATCGCCGTACCCGCCTTTGCCCTGACGTGGTGGGCGGCCTGTTATCTGGTCGGCCGCGATCCGGCGAGGCCGGCGTCCTGGCGGGCGGCCGCGGCCCTCGCCGCGTACGCGATCGGCATCGTGGTGTGGACGGTGGCGCCGGAGTCGACGGCGGCGCAGGTCCTGATCTGCGCCCCGGCGCTGCTGTGGGCCGGCACGGCGATCGCCTTGCTGCCCCCGTCGCTGCCCGAGCGGCGGCAGATCGATCTGGGCTGGCTGGTCCTCTCGGGGCTCGTCGTGGTGATGACGGTCGCGCTGCCGCAGGCGGGCCGGCTCGTCGTGCTGGCGCCGCTGGCCGGCGGGCTGGTGCTGCTGTGGCGGTTCCGCGACCAGGTGCGGCCGCCGATGCTGCCGGCCGCGCTGGTGGTCGCCGCCGTGCTGTATTCGGCCGGCCTCGCCGCCCTGCTGTTCCCCCTCGACCCGGGCCCGTCCGGCCTGGTGCTCGCGGCGGTCGGCCTCGACCTGCTGATGCTCGCCTTCCTGGTGGCGGTCGCCGAGGCCATCGACGTCGGCGAGCGGCTGCGCCCCGACCTGATCCGGTCGGCGACGGCCGCGCTCACCGCCACCGTGCTGGCCGGCGGCCTGGCCTTGCTGACCATGCTGGCGGCGCCCGATGAGACGTGGGTGACGATCCTCCAGTTTGTCCTGGTCGGCCTGGTGCTGACGCTGGTCGGGCTGGCCGGGCCGATCCACCGGGTGCTGGACACGATCGCCTTCTGGAGCGACGACCGGCTGCGCCAGGACCGGGCCGCGCTCTTCCTGCTCGCCGACGCGCTGCCCCGGCACCGGCAGCGACACCGGCTGATCACCACCACCGAGGAGGACTTCGTCCGGTTCACCCGGCAGGCCCTGGACAACTTCGAGAACGTGGGCCGGCTGATGCGCAGCCCGCTCACCGACCTGCCCGCGGTCGACCACCGGCTGACCGGCCGGGCGATCGAGCAGCCGCTGGCCCGCGCGATCGAGCTGCGGACGGTGCTGCAGGACGCGGTGGAGCGGCTGCGCCCGTCCGGCCCGTTCGACGTCACCGACGACTGGCGCCACTTCAACGCCCTGCACTACTGCACCGTGCTGGGTCTCAATCCGTACGAGCGGCGGCAGCGCACCGACGGCCTGGACCGGGACGCCCGCCGGGCACTCGACTGGATGCGCCGCTACGTTCCCCGCCGGGTGTTGCGGCGCTGGCAGACCGAGGGCGCCGGGATGGTCGCCGAGCGGCTGTGGAAAGAGCTGGTGAGCACGGATCCGCGGTGGCTCACCCGGCTGCCCGCGGGCAAGCGCCAGTCGACGACACGCAGCACATAATCGCCCGGCTCGGGAGCAAATGGGTAAAATCCCCCATTGTGAGTGTCGGGGGGTCGGGTGGGTAGCCACCGCAACGCGCTGGTCGCCGCCGTCCGGCAGGAGCTGGCCGAGGCGCGCGGGGCGGCCCGGGCGGTGCTCGCCGCCGCGGAGTCGGCCCGCGGCGAGGCGCAGACCCGGCGGCGGCTGGTCCGCGACGCGTACGCCACCTGCCTGAACCAGCTCGTCGAGGCGCGGGACGCGGCGCGCCGCGAGATCCAGCGTCGCTACCAGTACGAAGCCACCCGCCTGGCCGGCAACGTGCGGCGCCTGGCCGCATTGAGTGCGACCGGCGCGGCCGGCGCCCCCTGGCGGCTGTGGACCCCGACCGAACCGGACGCCGGCGGCCGGCCCGGACTGTTGCGGATCGGCGCCCTCACGCTCGACGACAGCGCCACCATCCCCGGCCTGGTCCCCCTGCTGGACGCGGCCCACCTCGTGCTGACCGGCCCGGCGCACACCACCGACGGCGTGATCACCGGGCTGCTGCTGCGCGCGCTCGGCAGCACCCGGCCCGGCGAGATCCAGCTGACCGTGTACGACCCCGAGCATCTCGGCGGCACGCTCGCCCCGTTCGCCCCGCTCGGCATCACCTTCGTCGGGCCGGGCGGACTCGGCGCGATGCTGGACGACCTGGTCGAGCACATCTGCCGGGTCAACGAGACGGTGCTGGCCGGCGAGTACGGCACGCTCGCCGAGATGACCGCCGCGGGCACCGGCCCCCGGCCCGAGCCGTGGCGGGTCGTCGTGCTGCTCGCCGACCGGGCCACCGCCGACGAGCTGACCGCCGGGCAGCGGGCGCAGCTCGACCGGATCTGCCGCACCGGGGTGGCGTGCGGCGTACATCTGGTGGTCCGCGGTCTTGACCTGAACGAGCACCCGACCGTGCAGCGGATCGCCGTACGCGACCAGATCGCCACCTGCGGCGCCACCGGCGAGCTGGAGATCCGGCTCGATCCGCCGCCGCCGGCCGAACGGGTGGCGGCGTTCTGCCGGGCCACCGCCGAGCGGCTGCGGGCCGGACCACCGCCGGCCCGGCTCGCCGACCTCGAACCGGCGAAATACTGGACCGAGTCGTCCACCCACGGCCTGGTCGCGCCGATCGGGGACAGCACCGACGGGACGCTGATCGAGGTGCCGCTCGGCGACGACCCGCCGCACGCGCTGATCGGCGGGCCGTCCGGCTCCGGCAAGACCAACCTGCTGTACGCGTGGCTGGCCGCGCTCGCCACCCGCTACGGCCCCGAGGAGCTGGCGCTCTATCTGCTCGACTTCAAGGAAGGCGTGTCGTTCGCCCGGTTCGTGCCGGGCCCGCGGGATCCCAGCTGGTTGCCCCAGGTGCGGCTGGCCGGGATCAACGTCAACGGCGACCGCGAGTTCGGCCTGGCGATGCTGCGGCACCTGGCCGAGGAGCTGCGGACCCGGGCACAGGCGGCCAAGCGCTGCGACGCGACCAAGCTGTCCGAGCTGCGGGCGGAGGACCCGGGCGGGCACTGGCCACGGATCGTCGCGGTCATCGACGAATTCCAGGTGCTGCTGGCCGGCCGGGACGCGGTCGCGGACGAGGCCGTCACGCTGCTCGAGGACCTCGCCCGGCGGGGCCGCTCGCAGGGCATCCACCTGATCCTGGCCAGCCAGGACGTCTCCGGCATCGAGGCGCTGTGGGGCCGCTCCGGCCTGATCGGGCAGTTCACCCTGCGGATCGCCCTGCCCAAGGCGCGCCGGATCCTGGCCGACGACAACCTGGCCGCCGCCGTCATCCCGCGCTTCCACGCGGTGGTCAACACCCAGTCCGGTGCGGCCGGCGCCAACCTGGTGGTCCGCCTGCCGGACATCGGCGACCGGCAGGCGTGGCGCGGCCTGCAGCACCGGCTGTGGCGGGCCCGGCCGGCCGGCTGCGAACAGCCCCGGCTCTTCGACGGCGACGCGGTGCCCCAGCTGCCCGCCGCGTGCCGCCCGGCGGGCCCGGTGCCGGGGCCGGCCGACCCGGTCGGCTCGTCGCCCGGCGCCGTGCTCGGTGAGCGGATCGACGTGGCCGCCCGCCCGGCCCGGCTGCGGCTCGGCCGGATGCCGGGCCGCAACCTGGCCGTCCTCGGCACCCGCACCGACGAGGCGTGCGACGTGCTGGCCGCGGCCGCCCTCTCGCTGGCCGCGCAGGGCCCGGCCCACTTCAGCATCGTCTGCCTCGACCCGGACGCGGCCCGCCCGGCCGCCCGGTTGATGGCCGAGCTGCCGTCGGCCGACTGGTGCGACGCGCTGCCGCCGGACACCGCGGTACCGGGCATCCCGCACTACATCGTCGGCTATGCGCTGGACGCCGGCACCGACCCGCTGCTGCGCCGGCTGCTCACCGACGGGCCGGAGCAGCGCACCCACGTGCTCGGCTGGTGGCGGTCGGTGGCCCGGCTGCGGGACAGCCTGGGCGGTCCGGCGGCCCGGCTCGACCCGGTGGGCGCCTGGGTCGCGCTCGACGTGCAGGGCGCCGACCTGGCCCCGCTCTATCCGCAGCCCGGCGGGCCGGCCTGGTATCCGCGTACCCGGCGCGCGCTGTTCTTCGACCGTTCGGTGCACCGCACGCCGGAAGTGATCATCCCGTACGAGGTGAACAGTGACCACACGTGACCGCCAGCCGATCGGACGCGACTACCAGCTGATGGTGACCGCCCTGGCCGAGATGACCCGGCGGCGGGACGCCGAACTGGGCATCGCCGAGGAGGCCTACCAGGAGAGCGCCGCGCAGGCCGCCGGCGAGCTGGCCCGGGCCGAGGGGGACGCGCTGTCCGCGGACCGGTGGGCGGGCACGGCGGCGGCCCAGGTGCTGGAGGTGGACCGGGAGGCCGCGCGGCTCTGGGAGCAGCTGCGCCGGGCGCGTGGGCTGCGGGCGCGCAACCTGGGCGAGTTGCCCGAGCCGGCGCCGGTGGACGCGCTGCCCCGGGTCGCGCTGCCGCGCCACCCGTCGAGCGGCGGCGCCCCGCCGGGCCGGGAGTCGCCGCACACGCTGCTGGCCCGGGCGGCGGACCGGATCGACGACACGATCCGCCCGGCCGGCCGGCGCGCGCTGCCCCGCTGGGCGCTGCCGCTGCTGCCGGTGGTCGGCGCGCTGATCGCGGCCCTGGCCGGCCTGGTGGCGTCCGGGTTGGTGACCTTCGGCAGCAGCGGCGTGTGGGGCGGTGCGGCGATCCGCGCCGCCGGCTGGCTGGCCTTCCTGGTGGCTCCCTCGGCCGGGGTGCCGGTCGCGGCGCTGGTCGCCCACCGGCGCCTGCAGGCCCGGCTGGACATCGGCGGCATCGGCCTCACCCTGCTGGGCGGCATGATCTCGGCCACCCTGATGTCGCTGGCCTTCGCCGCCACCCACTGACGTCGCCGGCCTTCGCCGGCTCCCACTGGCCCGCGGCCGGGCGGGCCATCACGGAGCTGCGGCTGCGCCCGGTGCCCCGGACGAGCGAGGAAACCGTGCCGGCATAGGCGGGTTCGACGCGTACGCGACGGAGAGCACCGCGTGCGCGACCAGCATCGCGTCCGTCTTGGAGTCGTACGGGCCGACCCGCAACTCGACCGCCCGCGGGCCGAACAGCGCCCGCACGGTCCAGCTGTCCGGGTGCCGGTCGTCCTCCCGGCTGTGGTTGACGATCAGCTGGGTGGACGACCGGATGTTCACCGCGGAGAACTTCTGGCTGGCCGTGCACCAGGCCCGGAACCAGCCGGGCGCCACCGCCAGCGC
>Ga0207668_10000532_pt1 | contig 23828 bp, 24 predicted proteins | sample KBSS43metaG_FD_184323 | JGI IMG/M metagenome (GOLD analysis project Ga0207668, IMG submission 184323) | Switchgrass rhizosphere microbial communities from Kellogg Biological Station, Michigan, USA - KBS S4-3 metaG (SPAdes) (version 2) | ecosystem: Host-associated > Plants > Roots > Rhizosphere...
ACCGGCTCAACGGGTGGCTTCCTGTTGGCGTTCCTCGCGTGCTTCGACGTCGGAACACGCGTCGCCGTGACCTCTCCCGGATATCCCTGCTACCGCAACATCTTGTCGGCGCTGGGCTGCGAGGTGGTGGACGTGCCGTGCGGTCCCGCCACGCGGTTCCAGCCAACCGTCGACATGCTGGCCGCGCTGGATCCGCCCGTGAAGGGGCTGGTGATCGCCAGTCCCGCCAATCCGACCGGCACCGTACTTCCGCCGGAGCAGCTTGCGGACATCGCCTCGTGGTGCGAACAGACCGGCGTGCAACTGGTCAGCGACGAGATCTACCACGGCCTGGTGTATCCCGGCGCCCCGCAGACCAGCTGCGCGTGGGAGACGTCGCGGGAAGCCATTGTGGTGAACAGTTTTTCGAAGTACTTCGCCATGACCGGCTGGCGGCTCGGTTGGCTGTTGGTCCCGCCCGCGCTTGCCCGCGCCGTCGACCGGCTCACCGGCAACTTCTCCATCTGCCCTCCCACGCTGCCGCAGCTTGCGGCCGTCGCGGCGTTCACGCCGGAGTCGATCGCCGAGGCCGAAGCACTCGTCGAGCAGTACGCCGTCAACCGGGACCTGCTGCTGCGCGGGCTTCCCACGATCGGGCTGCCGCGGCTGGCACCGGCCGACGGGGCGTTCTACGTCTACGCCGACGTGTCCGACTACTCGACGGACTCACTGGCGTTCTGCGCGAAGCTGTTGGCCGATACGGGTGTTGCGATCGCGCCGGGCGTCGACTTCGACACCGTGCACGGCGGCGCCTACGTGCGGCTTTCCTTCGCCGGCCCGAGGTCCGACATCGACGAGGCGCTGCGACGACTGGGCCCCTGGCTGGCGGGCGTGCGTTAGCGCGTCAGTCCGAGCTCGGCGCCGCACGCTCGGCGGAATCTCGTGGTTGAGTCCGCCGAGTGTGCACTTATGTCACGGGCGGACCGCGAATCGCGTGGCGGTAACCGTCGTTCGGCGCAGAGGGGGGCGTGCTAGCGGGCGCTCCAGCCGCCGTCCATCGTGTACGACGCGCCGGTCACCATGCCTGCGGCCGACGATGCGAGCCAGCCCACCAGCGCGGCGACCTCCTCGGGCTCGACAAGCCGCTTGATGGCCGACTCGGAGAGCAGGATCTGCTCCAGCACCTGCTGCTCGCCGATACCGTGGGTTCGGGCCTGGTCGGCGATCTGCTTGGTCACCAACGGCGTTCGCACGTAGCCGGGGTTGACGCAGTTGCTGGTGACGCCGTGCGGACCGCCTTCGAGTGCGGTGACCTTGGACAGCCCTTCCAGCCCGTGCTTGGCCGTCACGTAGGCGACCTTGAACTCCGAGGCGCGTAGCCCATGGACCGACGAGACGTTGACGATCCGTCCGAATCCCTTGGCGTACATACTCGGTAGCGCCGCGCGAATCAAGAGGAACGGCGCCTCCACCATCAGCGCCAGCATCGCGCGGAAGCGGTCCGGCGAGAAGTCGGCGATCGGATCGATGGTCTGGACACCGGCGTTGTTGACCAGCACGTCGACCTCAAGCGTCAGCTCCTCCAGCGCCTCGACGTCGAACAGGTCGACGGCCCAAGCGGTTCCGCCGACCTCGTCGGCGAGGGCCTTCGCCGCGACCTCGTCGACGTCGGCCACCGTCACGCTGGCGCCGCGCGCCGCGAGTTCCCTGGCGCAAGCCGCTCCGATGCCACTCGCGCCGCCGGTGACCAGCGCGGTGCGGCCGGCCAACTCCGTCATCCGACCATGGCCCGACGTTCGCCCGCCAACTCCTCGGCGTCCGCGTCGTCGAGCGACTTCAGGTCGATGCCGTTGGTCTCGCGGGTGAACACCACCGCGACGAGGGTGATGGCGCAGGCCACGGCCAGGTAGATCGCCACCGGCACCGCGGAGTCATAGACGTCGAGCAGCTTGACCGCGATGAGCGGGGCCAGCGAACCCGCCACGATCGACGTGACCTGATAGCCAAGGGACACACCGGAATAGCGCATCCGAGTGGGGAACATCTCGGCCATGATGGCGGGCTGCGGTGCGTACATGAACGCGTGGATCACCAGGCCGAGCGTGACCGCAGCAGTGATGACGAGGTAGTTGCCGCTGTTCATCATCGGGAAGGCGAAGAAGCCCCAGGTGGCGCCCAGGATCGCCCCGACGAAGTACACGGGACGTCGTCCGAAGCGATCGGAGAGGTGCCCGACCAGGGGGACGACGGCGAAGTGCACCACATGTGCGAACAACAGGTACCGCAGGATCGAACTGGTGTTGGCACCCACCTGCACCTTCAAGTACGTGATGGAAAAGGTAACCACGAGGTAGTACATGATGTTCTCGCCGAACCGCAGCCCCATCGCGGTGAAAACGCCACGCGGATAACGCTTCAACACCTCGACGACGGACAGCGAGCTGGCCTTGACCCGCTCCGCTTCCTGTTGGGCCTCGATGAAGATCGGCGCGTCGGTGACCTTGGTGCGGATGTAGTAGCCGATCAGTACCACCACCGCCGACAGCCAGAATGCGACGCGCCAGCCCCACGACAGGAAGGCCGATTCGGACAGTGTGCCGGTGAGCACCAGCAGGACCACGGTGGCAAGCAGGTTGCCGACGGGCACGCCGGCCTGTGGCCAACTGGCCCAGAAGCCGCGCTGACGGTTCGGGCTGTGCTCGGCCACCAACAGCACCGCACCGCCCCATTCGCCGCCGACGGCGAAGCCCTGGATGAACCGCAAGGTCACCAAGAGCCCGGGGGCCCAGTAGCCGATCTGCCCGAACGTCGGCAGACAGCCCATCAGGAACGTCGCGACGCCGACCAGCAGAAGCGAGAACTGAAGCAGCTTCTTACGGCCGTACTTGTCGCCGAAGTGTCCGAACACCACACCGCCGACCGGTCGCGCGACGAAGCCGACCGCGTAGGTGGCGAACGCCAGGAAGATCGCGTTGAGCTCGCTGGTGGTCTCCGAGAAGAACACCTTGTTGAAGACGAGGGTCGCGGCAGTGCCATAGAGGAAGAACTCGTACCACTCGACGACGGTGCCCGCCATCGATGCGACGACGACCCGTCGCAGGCCAGTCGGTATCGGCGCACTCATCAATCGAACTCCTTTGTGACGCGGCCCACATTGCGCTCTGAGTATCGATGCAGGTTCCCAGATGTCGCAATGACCAAACATGCAGGAGGCATCTGCGAAAATGCAGATATGTCGATTCCCGTGCCCGTACGCAGGCTCAGCGCCGACGACCTGTTGGTGCTGCTCGCGGTCGGTCGATCCGGCCGGTACGTGACCGCCGCCGAGGAACTCGGCATCAACCACACCACCATCGCGCGCCGCATCACCGCACTCGAACAGGCGCTCGGCGGACGCCTGCTCGCCAGGGTCGCCGGAGGGTGGGAACTGACCGAACTCGGCCGCGACGCGCTGTCGGCGGCCGAAGCGGTGGAGTCCGCGGTGCGCTCGCTGGCGACCGCCGACGGGGCGAGAACCCTGGAGGGCGTCGTGCGCATGTCGGCGACGGACGGCTTCAGCGCCTACATCGCCGCCCCCGCCGCGGCCCACGTGCAGCGCCGGCATCCGAAGGTCTCGGTCGAGATCGTCGCGACGACACGGCGGGCCACCCAGCAGCGTTCGGGGCTCGACATCGAGGTGGTCGTTGGCGAACCGCAAGTCCACCGTGCCGAGGCGATCCGACTGGGCGACTACCGGTTGGGGATGTATGCCTCCCGCGACTACCTCACCGCGCACGACCCGCCGTCGACGCGCTCGGAGCTGGTCGAGCACCCGCTCGTCTACTTCATCGACTCCATGCTCCAGGTCGACGACCTGGACCTAGCCCGCACGCTCACCCCCGGGATGCGCGAATCCATCACCTCCACAAACGTTTTCGTCCACGTCGAGGCTACCCGCGCCTCGGCCGGGCTCGGCCTGTTGCCGTGCTTCATGGCCGATCGGCACGACGACCTGGTGCGCGTGCTGCCCGACGACGTCGCACTTCGGCTGACCTACTGGCTGGTCGCGCGCAACGAGACGTTGCGGCGTCCCGAGGTGGCCGCCCTGGTCGGCGCGATACGCGCCCGCATGGACGAACAGCACGACGTGCTACTCGGCGAGGCCTAGCTCCCGCCTGACCGAATATCTTGCGCAGAAGCTGCCGGCCTGATGCAGTCGGGGCATGCCATTCCTGAACACCGACGACGGACGCGCCTACTACCGGCACTGGGCCGCCGAGCACCCCCGCGCCGCTGTGATCTTCCTCCACGGCTTCGGCGAGCACACCGGCGTCTACCACCGGTACGGCTTCGCACTGAACGCCGCGGGCGTCGACCTATGGGCGGTCGACGAGTTCGGCCACGGGTTGACCCCCGGCGAGCGCGGAGACTTCGGGTCGATCGAGGCCAGCATCGGCTTGTCCGACGGGCTGGCCGAGCTCGCGGCGGCGGCCACCCCTGGCATTCCGCTTGTCGCTCAGGGGCATTCGTTCGGAGCGGTCGCCACCCTGTGGAATATCCTCGACAACCCCGGCAAGTACCCCGCCGCGGTCATCTCCGGTGCCCCATTGGTCCCGGTCCCCGGGCTGGTCGACGCCGACAGCACGTTCGAGATCGCGCCGAGCCAACTATCGGCCGACCCGTTCTACCTCGACTTGATGGAGAACGATCCGCTGGCCTTCGTCGACGCGGATGGCAGATCACTCGCTCGCGAGCTGGACAGGTGCTGGGACACCTTCGGAGCGAGGCTGCCTACGCTCTCGGTGCCAACGCTGGCAGTACATGGCGCGAACGACCCAATAGGTCCCATCGGCGCGGTGAAGGCCTACGCCGAGCAGATCGAGCCGCTGTCCCTCGTCGAGATTCCGGGCGGCGGGCACGACATCCTCAACGACGTGACCCACCGCGAGGTCGCGGCAGCGATCATCGAGTTCATCGGCAAGCAGACGGCGTGATCCACAGAGGTTGTCCACACTGTGGATGAATCACACCGGTGTAATTAGCGGGGCCTGCCATCAAGGCGGCCGCGGTCGTACCTTAGTTCCATGAGTGGCACGTTCACGACGAGCATGGACGACCGAGGGCGCGAACAGCTCAAGGAGCTCGTCCGCACCGACCTCAGCGGACTCGATCTGGTTTCCGAGCTGCTAAGCGATCGCCGTCGTGACGCCGCCGCGGAGGACGTCGGGTGAATGTCTTCGATGCCTCGGCGTAGATCAAACAGATCCGCTAGAGCCAGGTGTCGGCCGTCGTGGTGGTGAGGAACGCCTCGAGGTCGTCGCGCCAGTGCGCTGGCGTGTTCTTGTCCGGCTCGATTCCGGTGTACTCGCCGCGGTAGAACAGCAACGGCCTCGGCTTGCGCTTCGGCACCTCCGAGAGCGAATGCACCGCGCCGAACACGACGAAGTGGTCGCCGCCGTCGTGCACCGAGTGCACCGTGCAGTCGATGTGCGCCAACGTGTGCTCGATCACCGGTGAGCCGAGTTGCGAAGGACTCCAGTCGATTCCGCTGAACTTGTCCGGCTCCTTGGACCCGAATCGCGCCGACACGTGCTGCTGATTCTCGTGCAGCACGTTCACGCAGAACTTCCCGCTGGCCTCGATGGCCGCCCACGACCGCGACATCTTCGTCGGGCAGAACAGCACCAGCGGCGGATCCAACGACAACGCCGCGAACGACTGGCAGGCGAACCCGACCGGCTGGTCCTCGTGGATGGTAGTGATGATCGTGATGCCGGTGCAGAACTGGCCGAGCACGTGCCGGAACGTGCGCGGGTCGATGACCTCTGCGGACATGACTACTTGAAGCCGATGCTGAAGTCGTGACCCCACAGGCTGACCGCGGTGCTCTCGCGCGCCACCCAACCCTCGTCCTCGACTTCAAGCCCCTCGCAACCGAATTCGACGTCGAAGCCGCCAGGGGTCTTCATGTAGAACGACAGCATCTTGTCGTTGACGTGGCGGCCGAGCGTCGCCGACATTGGCACCTTGCGGCGCAGCGCGCGGTCCAGGCACAATCCGACGTCGTCGCTGTTCCCCACCTCCATCATCAGATGGACGATGCCGCTTGGGGTTTCGCCCGGCATGAAGGCCAGGCTGTGGTGGCGTGGGTTGACCCCGAAGAAGCGCAGCCAGGCCGGCGGCCCGTCGGCGGCACGTCCGACCAATTGTGGTGGCAGCCGCATCGAGTCGCGCAGCGTGAAGCCAAGCACGTCGCGGTAGAAGTGCAGTGACTCCATGTCGTCACGGGTGGTGAGCACGACGTGGCCGAGCCCTTGTTCCTCGGTGACGAACTTGTGGCCGTACGGGCTGACCACGCGGCGGTGCTCGAGCGCGGCGCCGTGAAAGACCTCGAGGGTGTTGCCGGAGGGGTCGTCGAAGGAGATCATCTCGTCGACGCGACGGTCGGCCAGTTCGGTCGCCGTGGCCTCCTTGTAGGGCGTGCCTTCGACGTCGAGCGCGTTGCGGATTCGTTGCAGCCCTGCGGCATTCGCGGTCTCCCAACCGGACTGCAGCAGCCGGTCGTGCTCGCCGGGGACGACGACCAGCCTGGCCGGGAATTCGTCCATCCGCAGGTACAGCGCCCCCTCTGTAGTACCACTGCCCTCGACCATGCCGAGCACCTTCAATGCGTACTCGCGCCACGCCGACACGTCGGTGGCCTCGAGCCGCAGGTAGCCGAGTGATTTGATGCTCATCGCCTAACCCCCTAGGAAGTCGATCGTTAGCTTGTTGAACTCGTCGAACTTCTCCAGCTGAGCCCAGTGGCCGCACTGCCCGAACACGTGCAACTGCGCGCGCGGGATCTGCTTGAGTGCGACGACCGCCCCGTCGAGCGGGTTGACCCTGTCCTCACGACCCCAGATCAGCAGCACGGGCTGGCGCAGCTTGTACACCTCGCGCCACATCATCCCGAGTTCGAAGTCGGGGCCCGCGAACGACTTCCCCATCGCCCGCGCGGCAGCCAGCGACTCGGGCGCACTCGCGATGGCGAATCGCTCGTCGATGAGCTCCTCAGTGACGAGCTTCTGGTCGAAGACCATGATGCGCAGGAACTTCTCCATGTTCTCGCGCGTCGGTTCGACGGTGAACTTGCCGAGCAGCTTGACGCCCTCGGTGGGGTCAGGCGCGAAGAGGTTCACGCTCAGCCCGCCAGGGCCCATCAGCACCAGCCGGCCCGCGCGCTTCGGATTGTCGAGCGCGAACCGCACCGCCGTGCCGCCACCGAGCGAATTGCCCACCAGCGCAGCCCGTTCGATGCCGAGGTGGTCGAACAGACCCAGCAGAGCCAGCGCGCTGTAGCGGTTGTACTGCTCGTGCTCGGTGTGCTTGTCGGAGTGGCCGTAACCCGGCTGGTCGACGGCGAGCACGTGGAAGTGCTCGGCCAGCACGGCGATGTTCTTCGAGAAATTCGACCAACTCGAGGCGCCGGGCCCACCGCCGTGCAGCAGCACTATGGTTTCCGCGGACCCGCGGTGCCCTACGCCTGCTTCGTGATAGTGCAGCCGCATGTCCTCGCGGACCTGCGCGTAGCGCGAGGTGGACTCGAATGTATGGATGTCCGCGGACTTGGACAAGGACTGAGTCATCAGACCATCGTGTCCTGGGGCGGCAGCCCGAACGCGTCGTTTCCGAAGATCAGGTAGGCCCGCTCGGGCTCGTTGGCGGCGTGCACGCGGCCCGCATGGACGTCGCGCCAGAACCGCTGCACCGGCTGGTCGAGGTTGAGCGCGGTGGCACCGGACGCCTCGAACAGCAAGTCCACCGAGGCGATGGCACGCGCGGTGGCGCGGACCTGGTCGCGGCGGGCCCTGGCGCGGAGTTCGAACGGAATCTCCTTGTCGGCCTTCAACAGTTCGTACTCGTCGCGCACGTTGCCGATCAGCTGCCGCCACCCGGCGTCGATGTCGCTGGCCGCCTCCGCGATGCGCACCTTGGCGAACGGGTCGTCCTTGGACTTCTCGCCCGCGAACGCGGCGCGCACGCGCTTGCCCTGGTGCTCGACGTGGGCATCGTAGGCGCCGTAGGCCATGCCCATGATCGGCGCGGTGATGGTGGTGGGATGCATGGTGCCCCAAGGCATCTTGTACACCGGCGCGGTGTTGTTCTCCAGGCCGCCCGCGGTGCGGTCGTTCATCGCCTTGTACGAAAGGAAGCGGTGCCGCGGCACGAACACATCCTTGACGACGACAGTGTTGGAACCGGTGCCCTTGAGCCCGACCACATGCCAGACGTCGTCGATGCGGTACTCGCTGCGTGGGATCAGGAAGCTGCCGAAGTCGACCGGCTTGCCGTCCTTGATCACCGGGCCGCCGAGGAAGGCCCACGTCGCGTGGCCGGATCCGGACGACCATTGCCAGGCGCCGCTGACCAGGTAGCCGCCGTCGACGACGACGCCCGCGCCCATCGGGGCGTACGACGAGGACACGCGCACGGTCGGGTCGTCACCCCACACCTCGTCCTGGGCCTGCTGCTCGAACAGGGCGAGGTGCCAGTTGTGCACGCCGATGATAGAGCTCACCCAGCCGGTGGAACCGCACGCGCTGCCGAGCCGGCGCACACCCTCGTAGAAGAGGGTCGGATCGCACTCGAGCCCGCCCCACTGCGATGGCTGAAGCAGCTTGAAGAAGCCGACCTCGTCCAGTTCGGCGATGGTGTCGTCGGGGATCTGCCGCAGGTCCTCGGCCGCTTGGGCCCGCTTGCTGATCAACGGCAACAGATCATCGATACCGTCTAGGACGGACTGGGCTAGGACGGACTGGGCGTCGCGTTGTTCAATACTGTCGACGGGCGTCACTGACTGCCTCCAGGCTGGCGGGGCTACTAAGGATCTAGACAGAGATTAGAACACGTTACGATTTGTGTCGAGCAAGGCCTTCCTATGGCGGCTAGACCTGCGGAAGCCCGTTTTTGTAACATGTTCTAGTTCTGGCTGGAAAACGAGACTTGAGGGGGACGCAGCGTGACGGACGAACCGCTCGGCAGCCACGTGCTCGAGCTGCAGCTGGCCGATGTCGTCGACGAGACCGCCGACGCGCGTTCGCTGGTCTTCAAGGTGCCCGACGGCGCCCAGGTGCCTGCCGATCGCCTGCAGTACGCGCCCGGCCAGTTCCTGACGCTGCGGGTGCCAAGCGACCGGACCGGGTCGGTGGCACGCTGCTACTCACTGTGCAGTTCACCGTTCACCGGCGACCCACTGACCGTCACCGTGAAGCGCACCGCCGGCGGCTACGCCTCGAACTGGCTGTGCGACAACGCCCACGTCGGCATGCACGTGCACGTACTCGCCCCGTCCGGCACGTTCGTGCCCAAGACGCTCGATGCCGACTTCCTGCTGCTGGCCGCCGGAAGCGGCATCACTCCGATGATGTCCATCGTCAAGTCCGCCTTGTCCGAGGGATCGGGCAACGTGACGCTCGTCTATGCCAACCGCGACGAGAAGTCGGTGATCTTCGCCGCCGCGTTGCGCGACCTGGCGGCCAAGTACCCGGACCGCCTGACCGTCGTGCACTGGCTCGAGTCGGTGCAGGGGTTGCCCAACGCCGTCGTGCTCGGCACGTTGGTGAAGCCCTACCTCGGCCGCGACGCCTTCATCTGCGGCCCCGGCCCGTTCATGGCCGCCGCCGACGAAGCATTGAAGGCCGCGGGCGCACCGCCCGAACACATCCACATCGAGGTGTTCAAGTCGCTGGAGTCCGACCCGTTCGCGGCGGTGGTCATCGAGGCCGACGACAGCGACGAGGGTCCCGCGACCGCAGTGGTGACCCTGGACGGGACCACCCACGAGGTCGCCTGGCCGCGTAAGGCGAAGTTGCTCGACGTGTTGCTCGACGAGGGCCTCGACGCACCGTTCTCCTGCCGCGAAGGGCACTGCGGCGCATGCGCGGTGCTGATGAAGAGCGGGGACGTCGACATGCACGTCAACGACGTGCTCGAACAGTCCGATCTGGACGAGGGGCTCATCCTGGCGTGCCAGGCCCACCCGAAGTCCGATTCGGTTGAAGTCACCTACGACGAGTAGCGGGCGGGCTAACCTTTGCCCGACCGTCCGGAGGGCAGGAGCGCAGCGACCGGGGAATCGACACAGGAGGACGACCATGAGACGGTTTGCCGGCATCACCGCGCTGGTCTCGGCTGTGCTCGTTGGGTGGACGCCCCTCGCCCTCCTCGCACCGACGTCTGTGGCATCGGCCGCGGAGAACACCGCGACGGCCTCGATCCCGGTCGACGAGTTCACCACGCTGGAGATCCACACCACCGCCAACTGCGTGAAGGCCGACGGCCAGTGCTACTTCACGTCGGGGGCGAATCTGCGCACTCCCGACGGGATAACGGGCTTCCCGCCACAGTTCTACGCCCGCCAGAACACCACGGTGCGATCCTCGGACCGCTTGGTCTACCTGGATTCGGACTTCGACGCCCCCAATACCAGGATGATGAAATCCATTGGGCCCGTTGAGTTCCCCACCGTCTACTTCGAGGGCGGACCGCCGGAGAAGTTCATGGTGCACGGCAACTCGCGTACCACCGACTGGGCCACCGGGCGGCCGAAGCTCGACGCCGACTACATCGTCTGCTCCTACATCCAGGTCGTCTACGCGAACATCAACCTGACGTCGCCGACGGCCTGCGCCCAGACCACCTACTGACCGCCCGCGGCCAGCATCAGCACCGGCTGGGCTCGGTACTGCGCCGGGAACGTCGTCCTGAGCGCCTCCAGCTTCGGCATGTCGTTGGCGGCGATGTAGGGATACGACGGATTCGAGTTCAGGAAGTCCTGGTGGTAGGCCTCCGCGGGGAAGAACTCGGCCTTCGGCGATACCGTCGTGACGATCTTGGCGGGAAAGACGCCGGCCTGGTCCAGCTGAGCGATGTAGGCCGCGGCGACCTTCTGCTGAATGGCGTCCTGCGCGAATATCGCCGACCGGTACTGCGTTCCGACGTCGGGGCCCTGGCGGTTGAGTTGGGTGGGGTCCGTCACGACCGCGAAGTAGACGTGCAGGAGCTGCCCGAACGTGACCTGCGTCGGGTCGTAGGTAACGCGCACGGACTCGGCATGCCCGGTCTCACCGCCACTGACCGTGTCGTAGTTCGCCGTCGCCGCGTCGCCACCCGCGTAGCCGGATTCCGCTGCGGTGACACCCTTTACGTGCTGGAACACTCCCTGGACACCCCAGAAACAGCCACCGGCGAGGACGGCGGTCTCGAGCGTCGGCGATGACGGCACCGGTTCGTCGACGTCCGGTGCAGGGACCGCGCTGGACGCCGCCTGGCTCCTTGGCTGCATCGAAGGGCTGGCCCCGACGACGACCACCCCGGCGATACCCAACAAGGCCAGGCCCACGGCCAGCAATACTCTCGAACGCGACGTCATGGCGTCCATCATGCGGCCGCATTCACGCGCCGACGACCCGCACCGGGATCCGTTCGTATTCCGTAAGACCCGTGGTGTCCCACCGGACATATCGTTGTCCCATGACCGTCCCAATGTCGCGACGCCGCGTGCTGTTCGGCGCAGCCATCGTCGGCGTGCTCGCGGGGTGCAGCGCCATCCGCGATCCCCTCGCGAGCGGCACGCCGGCCACGCCGGACGAGACCTTCGAGGTCACCCACACCGACGACGAATGGCACCGACTACTCAATGCCGAGCAGTACGACGTGCTTCGCAACGCGGGCACGGAGCGGCCCTACAGCAGCCCGCTCAACGACGAGCACCGCGCTGGCGTCTTCAGTTGCGCCGGTTGCACACTCGACCTGTTTTCGTCGACCACCAAGTTCGACAGCGGCACCGGTTGGCCGAGCTTCTGGAAGCCCATCGACAACGCCGTCATCGAGCGCGACGACAGCACGTTCGGAATGACCCGCACCGAGGTGCTGTGCCGCCGCTGTGGCGGGCACCTCGGCCACGTCTTCGACGACGGGCCCCAACCGACCGGCCTGCGGTACTGCATGAACGGCGACGCGCTGACGTTCCGCGCGACATAGGAAACAGCGCTTACCGCGGCAGCCCCAGCAGCCGCTCGCCCGCGAGCGTGAGCAGGATCTGCTCGGTGCCACCCGCGATGGTCAGGCAGCGAGTGTTGAGGAAGTCGTGCACCTCTTTGTTCTCGAGCGCCCCCGCCCCTTCGGACAGCTCCATCCGGAGCTCGGACAGCGCCTGCCGGTATCGCACGCCAATCAGCTTGCGCGCGCTTGCTTGTGGACCGGGGTCCTGGCCGCCGAGGATCAGCTGAGCGATCCGCTGGTCGAGCAGCGAACCCACCTGAGCCGACCGGATCAGCGCACCAAGCGCGTCCTGCACGGCCGCGTCGAAGTCGAGTTCTGTCACAGTGCGCAGTAGCTCTTCCATCGGGTTGCCGAGCGCGGTGCCGTGAGCCATCGCGACGCGCTCGTTGGCCAGCGTGGTGCGGGCCAGTCGCCAGCCGTCGTTGACCTGCCCAACGACCATGTCGTCGGGCACGAACACGTCGTCGAAGAACACCTCGTTGAACAGATTGTCGCCAGTGATCTCACGCAGCGGCCGAATGTCGAGGCCAGGCGACTTCATGTCGACGAGGAAGTACGTGATGCCCTTGTGCTTCGGCGCGTCGGGGTCGGTACGCGCCAGGCACACGCCGAACTGGGCCCAGTCCGCCCGCGACGTCCACACCTTCTGCCCGGTGAGCCGCCAACCACCCTCGGCGCGAACGGCTTTCATGCGCAGTGAGGCGAGATCGGAGCCTGCCCCCGGCTCGCTGAACAGCTGGCACCAGAACAGCTCACCGGTCAACGTCGGCGGAACGAAGCGTTCGACCTGCTCAGGGCTGCCGTGCTCGAGAATCGTTGGGGCAGCCCACCAGCCGATCACCAGATCGGGGCGCGTCACACCCGCCGCCGCCAGCTCCTGGTCGATCAGCAGCTGTTCGGCGGGACCTGCTTCCCGACCGTACGGCCGCGGCCAATGTGGTGCGAGCAATCCCGATTCGGCGAGCGCCACTCGCTGCTTCTCGGCAGGCAAAGCGGCGATTTCAGCGACCGCAGAAGCGATTTCGGGTTTGAGGTCGGTCACCGAGTCGAGCTCGATGTGCAGCTCGCGGCGCACTCCCTGCTTGGTCAACGCGGCGATGCGTCGCAGCCAGCGGGACTGGCCGCCGAGGAACTGCGCAATTCCGTACGCCCGACGCAGATACAGATGGGCGTCGTGCTCGAACGTGATGCCGATCCCGCCGAGCACCTGGATGCAGTCCTTCGCGTTGGCCGTGGCACTGTCGATCGCGGTGGCCGTCGCGACCGCGGCCGCAATGGACAGCTGGCGCTCGTCATGATTCGCCACCGCGGCGGCTGCGTCACCCGCCGCCACCGAGATCTGCTCGGACCGAAGCAACATCTCGGCGCACATGTGCTTGATGGCCTGGAAGCTGCCGATCGGCTTGCCGAACTGTTCGCGCACCTTCGCGTACTCGGTGGCGGTGTGAAGCGTCCAGCGCGCCAGCCCGGCGGCCTCGGCGGCCAGCACCGTGGCGGTCAGGTCGGCCATCCGTTGAGCGCCGACGGGCAGCACCGTCGCGGGTGCCGACGTCAACGTGACGCGGGCCAGCGGGCGAGAGAAGTCGGTGGCGGCCAGCGGCTCGAGGGCCACTCCGGTGGCGGCGGCGTCGACGAGCACCCATTGGTCGCCGGCCGGCAGGACGAGCAGCCCGTCGGCAAGCCCGCCGAGTACGAACTCCGCGGTGCCCGACGCGGTGGCTCCGTCGACGGTGATCGTGGAGGCCAGTGCGACGCCCGCAGTGCGAGTTCCGGAGGCCAGCTCGTCGAGCAACGTCTGGTCGGTGACGACGAGGGTGGCGAGCGCCGTCGTCGCGACGGGGCCGGGCACGAGTGCCGCCGCGGCCTCGTCGATCATGGCGCACAGGTCCTCGACACTGGCGCCCGCGCCGCCGAGTTCCTCGGGTATCGCGACGCCGAATATCCCTAATTGCGCCAGGCCTGCGTAGGGCGCCCGCCAGGCGTCGGCGTTGCCCCGTTCGACGCCACGCACCGCCTCGATCGCTCCCGAGCCGGCTGCCCAGCTGCGGACGAGCTCACGCGCGGCAAACTGTTCATCGGTGCCGGGTGACGACCCCGACACAACAGACTGAGCCATGTCCGGCCTCCTAGCCTCGTGCGAGAACGCGATGCTTCACACTAGAACGTGTTCTAATGGTGACAGCGATCGAACGTCAAATCGACCGCCATTAGAGCAGGACACGTCGGTGTCCCGGGGGCACGGAGGTGGGAAATCAGCGACCGTCATGCGTATCGTTTTCCCCCAGTGCGCAACGTGAAGGAGTTCCCCGCCGCATGTCTGACGCATCAGGGATGCCAGCAGCCACCACCACCGATTCCGCCGCCAGCCCACGGCGGGTGATGAACGTGGCCGTCTTGGCTGAGTCCGAACTCGGATCCGAAGCACAGCGGGAACGCCGCAAGCGCATTCTCGACGCCACCCTGGCCATCGCCTCCAAGGGCGGCTACGAGGCCGTTCAGATGCGCGCGGTCGCCGAGCGGGCCGACGTCGCCGTCGGCACCCTTTACCGGTACTTCCCCTCGAAGGTGCACCTCCTGGTGTCGGCGCTGGGCCGCGAGTTCGAACGCATCGACGCCAAGACCGACCGCGCCTCCCTGGTCGGCGGCACCCCGTACCTTCGGCTCAACATGATGGTCGGCAGGCTCAACCGCGCCATGCAGCGCAACCCGTTGCTGACCGAGGCGATGACGCGCGCATTCGTGTTCGCCGACGCCTCGGCCGCAGGTGAGGTTGATCACGTCGGCAAACTCATGGACTCGATGTTCGCCCGTGCGATGAGCGAAGGCGAACCCACCGAGGACCAGTACCACATCGCCCGGGTGATCTCCGACGTATGGCTGTCGAACCTGCTGGCCTGGCTGACTCGACGGGCCTCGGCCACCGACGTCAGCAAACGACTCGACCTGGCCATGCGACTGCTCATCGGCGACGGCGAGCACCCGAAGATCTGACCAGTGGGACTCCCGCTAGAGCTCGTCCGCGCGCTCGACGACGCAGCCGCGACGGAGCGGCTGCTCGTCACGTCCGACTTCGACGGCACGCTCGCGCCGATCGTCAACAACCCAGCCGATGCCCGTCCGCTCCCGAACGCCGCCGAGGCGTTGGCCGCGCTGGCCGAGCTTCCGTCGACGTCCGTCGCGCTCATCTCCGGCCGCGCGCTGAGCGTGCTGCGCGAGCTCTCGGGCGCGCCATCCACGGTCCATCTGATCGGCAGCCACGGGGCAGAGTTCGATACCGGCTTCGCGCACCACGTGGACGAGGTGCTGCTTGCGCGTATCGCCGCCGCGCTGAAGGCGATCGCGGCGGACCGTCCCGGCGTAACCGTCGAGACGAAGCCGGCCAGCGTCGCGCTTCACGTGCGCAATGCCAGCGCCGCCGACGGCGATGCCGCACTGCGAGAAGCGCGTGCCGCCGCCAAGTCCTGGGACGCGCACGCCACCGAGGGCAAGGCGGTTTTGGAGTTGGCCGTCATCTCCACCGACAAGGGTGAGGCCGTCGACATCATGCGCGCACAAAGCGATGCGACGGCGGTGGTGTTCCTCGGCGACGACGTCACCGACGAGAAGGCCTTCCGCCGCATGCGCGATGCCGACGTCGGCGTCAAGGTGGGGCCAGGGCCGACGTTGGCGGCCTACCGCGTCGACGCGCCCGACGACGTCGCCGCCGTACTGGCGTACCTGTTGCAGACTCGCCGCTAGGCCGACGGGCTGCGACTAGCACCGGCTGTCGGTGGGGTCTACAACACTCGGATGCGATCGTCGTTGCGCGTAATCTGCAACCATCGAGCTCCATCGAGGAGGTGCGCCGTGTCCGACATCGCCGATGTGCCGCGCGGTCTGCTCACCCTCGAGCAGTGGGATGCGCTCGAACCCGACCCGACGCGACGGTGGGAACTCAGTGAGGGGACCCTCAACGTGTCGCCGCGCCCAACCGTGCATCATCAGCGCATCTCGAGAAGGCTCAACCGGCTCCTCGAAGATCACCTGCCAGATGGGCTCGAGGCGCTTCCCGAGATTGAGGTGACGACCAACGCATCCTTTCCGCCGAGTGTGCGTGATCCCGACATCGTGGTTATCCGCAATCGCCCGTTCGAGGAGCGCTCTGCTCGAGTCCCGGCAGCCGATGTCGTGCTCGTCGTCGAGGTCGTCTCGCCTGGCTCGCGAGGAATGGATCACGTCATGAAGCTTCACGAGTATGCGAAGGCGGGCATCGCTCACTACTGGATCGTCGATCCCGACGCAACGCCTGATGACCGCTTTCTCGCCTACCGTCTCGACGGCGGAACCTATCGACGAGTCCCGGTAGTCGACGGCGACCGGGTGCGCGTCCGCGAGCCGGCGGAGATGGAATTCGCACTGGACGTTTTGACCGCGCAATCAGGTTATCCACGAGCCTGAATTCGACCTTCTCGTCAATGTCGGTGGCACCGGTGGACCGGCAGCCTAGGCTGGCGGACCCGACGTGCGGCCGCGCACCAGTTCCGTATCGAGCACTTCGACGACGGGTAGCCCCGACCGGGGTGGATTGAGCAACAGCCAGCCTGCGCGACGGCCCTTCGCGACGCTCGGCTGCGCCACAGTGGTCAGCCCACGGGCCAACGCCTCGGGCACCCCGTCGAAACCCGTCACCGTCATCTGCCCGGGCACGTAGATGCCGTGTGCGCGTAGGTAGTCCATGGCTGAGAGGGCCAGCACGTCGGCGGTACACATGAGCGCGGTGAGCTGCGGATTGGCCTGCAGCGCCACTTCTGCCGCCGCCCCACCCGAGGACGGACTGTGTTCGTGACACTCCACCACTGTCAGCGAATCCCGTTCCAGCCCAGCACTATTCATCGCGTCGAGCACACCGTTGATGCGCTCGCGCTGAACGTGGAAGTGCGGGGTCTGCACCCGGTCCGGGTCGGCGACGGCGGGCGCGGTGCCGTCGTGCGGCCATTCCCGGCCCAGCCGCATCGTCAGCAGTCCGATGTGCCGGTGACCAAGGCCCACAACGTGTTCCGCGATGGACCGCATGGCCGACCGGTCATCGATGCAAACCCGGGAAGCGCCGGGGACGTCCATGGGCTGGTCGACGACGACCAGCGGAAGCCCACGCTGCGTCACGACCGCCAGGTAGGGATCGTCGTCGGAGGCCGAGTACACCACGAATCCGTCGACACCCGCGGCGAGCACCGCTGCGGTCCCGTCGTCCACCGCACGGCCCGGACCCACGGCCACCAGCAGTAGCCCCTGGCCCGCCTCCTCACACGATTCGGCCAGTCCGGTCACGAAGCCGAGCGCGGCGGGGTCGCTGAACGAATAGTTGAGCGGTTCGGTGATGACCAGCCCGACGGCGCCGGCCTTGCGGGTGCGCAACGAGCGTGCGACCGGGTCGGGTCCCGCGTAGCCCAGCTCCTTGGCGGCGGCGAGCACCCGTTCGCGAAGGTCCGCCGACAGCTGGTCGGGCCGGTTGTAGGCGTTGGAGATCGTGGTGCGCGAAACGTTGAGTTCGGCAGCCAGCGACGCCAAAGTGGCGCGCCTGCGGGGCACCGCACCTCTGGACATGCTCCATGAGGCTAGCCGCTCCGCTCGCGATGCGTGGACAGGTGTCAGTGGTCGTCTGCGGGCGCGCCGTGCGACGTTGGCGCGCCGCGGTCGACTCCGCGGCGTTGCGCCACCGACCAGACGCCCAGCCAGATGGCGCAGACGATGGTTGTGATCACGAAACTCGGCGGCACGTTGAACATCGCCGACAAGGCGAGCCCGCTCCACACCGACAGCACCGCCAGCACCGTCGCGACCGCCATCGCGGCGGCGGGCCGCGCGGTCAACAGAATCGCCGTGGCCGCGGGCGTGACCACAAGAGCGAACAGCAGCAGCGTCCCTACCGCCTGCACCGCCATCGTCACCGCCACCCCCAGTAGCACCATGAAGATCACCGACAGCACGCGCACGGGCACGCCCTTGGCCTCCGCGACCTCGGCGTTGACCGACGCGAACAGTAGCGGCCGGTACACGAACGCGATGACCGCGGCGATCACCGCGAGCGCCACCCCGAAGGTCACCAGTTGCTGATGACTGACGGCCAGCAGATTGCCGAAGAGCACGTTGGTGACGGTGCTGCTGCTCTTGGTCGCCAGCGAGCTGAAGAAGAGCCCGAGGCCGGTCGCGAAGGCCAGTACCGTCCCCGTCGCGACCTCGCGTTCGTCGGCCCGCTTGCCCAGCGCGCCGATGACGAGCGCGCCCCCGACGCAGAACACGGCAAGGCCGACGGTGACGGGAAGGCCGAGCAGCACGGCCCCGGTGGCGCCGGGAAAACCGATGTGCGCCAACGCATGCGCGGCGAAGGCACTGTTGCGCACGATGATGAAGTACCCGATCAACCCCGCGGCAAGGGCGACCAGAGTCCCTCCGATCAACGCGTTGCGCATGAAGGCCGACGTCAGGATCTGTGCCCAGTTGTCCTGGTAGCCGAGCGCCACCACCGCCTGCGTCATCAGACGCTCCGCATGTAGAGGTCACCCTGTGGGGTGTGCACCACTTGGATCGAGGTTCCGTAGAGGTGGGTCAGCAGCCCTTCGTCGACCACTTCGTCCATGGTGTCGAAGTGCGCGTGCCCGTCCAGCAGGTAGATCGCGCCGTCGAGGATGCCCAGTAGCGGGTTGAGGTCGTGTGCGACGACGACGATCGTGACGCCGAACTCGTCGCGAATCTTGGCCAGCAGCCCCACGATGCCCCGCTGGTTGCGCACGTCGAGCGCGGTCAGCGGCTCGTCGAGGATCAGCAGTCGCGGCCGTCCGACGAGGGCCTCGGCGATGGCGATGCGCTGGCGTTGGCCGCCGGACAGCTGCGAGAGTCTGCGGTTCGCGAAGTCGTCGGCGTCGACGGCAGTCAGGATCTCGTCGACGCGGCGGCGCTCGTCGGCGTCAGCGCGGCCGAAACCCCAACGGTTGCCGGTCAATCCGAGCATCACCGCATCCCGCGCGCGGATGGCGTTGCCCGCCGTCGCGGCGTAGTTCTGGGGCACGTAGCCGATGAGCCCGGTGGCCGCGCCTGGCGGCTTGCCAAGCACCCGGATCTCACCGGAGGCGGTGGGGATCATCCCGAGCACCGCGTGGAGCAGCGTCGTCTTGCCCGAACCGCTCGTCCCGATGACGGCGATGATGCCGCCCGGCGGAACGTCGAAGCTGCCCTCCGACCAGATCAGTCGGCCGCCACGGACGACGCTCACGTCGTCGAAGGACAGTGCGGGGGTGGCAGGCCCCGCGTCAGCCTGTGACACCGAGCGCCTTGGCAAGGGATGTGAGTTGGTCCACCTGCCAAGCCTCGAACGATTCCGCCCCGGGCGCCACCGTTTCGGTGACTTCGACGACGGGGACGCCCGCGGCCTCCGCAGCACTGCGGAGCTGTTGGGGCACCGAGCCCTCCGTCTGGGTGTTGTAGATCAGCACGTCGACGCCCTTGTTGCGGAGCAGCCCGAGGAACGCGTCGAGGTCGGCCGGCGATGGGTCGGCTTCGTTGCTCGTCGCGTTCTGGTAGCCCTGCGGGGTCTCGTTCACCAGGCCGACGGTGGCGGCCATGTAGTCGAACACACTCTCGGTGGCCGCGTACTTCTTGCCTGTCGCCGACGCCTTGATCGATGCGATGAGCCGGTTGTATTCGCCGAGCGAGTCGGCGAAGGCGCGGCGACGATCAGCGAAGTACGCCTTCGCGTCGGGCGCCAACTCGGTGAGTCGGGCGGTCACCGCGTCGGCGACGCCCGTGACGGCCGCCGGTTGGTACCAGAAGTGGGGGTTGGGCTCGGCGTGCTCATCGCCGCCGCCGACCTTCGACGCGTCGACGACGGGAGCATCCGGCGCCGAACCGGCGGCCAGCTTGGTGGCCCACTCGTCGTAGTGGCCGCCGTTCACGACCACGAGCCGGGCGCCCTCGAACTTCGCCGCGTCGGCGGGCGACGGCTCGTAGTCGTGCGGATCGACCGACGAGCTCGCCAACAGCGTCGTGACGTTGGCACACGCCCCACCGAGTTCGGAGACGATGTCACCCCACTGGTCGACGCTGACCACGACGTCGACGGGCGTCGTCGGGCATGTGCCGGCATCGGTCGGCTTCGGGGCGGCCTGGTCGTCACCGCCGCTGGAGCAGGCGGCGAGGAACAACGGTGCGGCGAGCAGGACCGCGGCAGCCAGGCGACGGCGGGACGTGGTGATCGACATGTTGATAACGATAACCGTTTCCAATAAGCCGTTGCGACGCGGGGTGGAAAGCCGTCAGTCGCCCGTCGCCACCGGCCGCGACGGGTCGTTGCACCACTGCGACCACGATCCGGGAAATAGCGCCACCGGCACCCCGGCCGACGCGAGCGCGGCGACTACCACCGACGCGGTGACACCCGACCCGCAGTACGCGCCCGCGGCGTCACCCCATGCGCGCGTCAGCGCGTCGGCGGACACAAACGTGCCGTCGGCGTTCAGCAGCGACGTGCTCGGCACGTTGACGGCGCCAGGCACGTGGCCCGCGACCGGGTCGACGGGTTCCACGTCGCCGCGGAAGCGTTCGGGCGCACGCGCGTCGGCCAACCGCGGCCCGAGCGCGCCCGCCTGGTCAGCCGTCAGCGTCGGCAACCCACCTGCGTAGAGGTCGTCGTGCACCACCTCGACGTCGCCGGGCGCGACCGTCACCGCACCGGTCTCGAGCCTTCCGCCGAGCGCCGTCCACGCGGTCAGCCCGCCGTCGAGAATCCGCACGCCTGCGATGCCCGCCGCCGTCAGCACCCACCACGCGCGGGCCGAGCCCGCCCGGTTCCAGTCGTCGTAGACGACGACCGTCGCGCCCGTCGCGATCCCCCACCCACGCGCCGCCGCTTCCACGGCCCGCCCGGACGGCAGCGGGTGTCGGCCGCGGCCCTTCACCGCGTGGTCGGTGAGGTCGTCCTCGAGGGAGACGTACACCGCCCCCGGCACGTGACCAGCCTCGTAGTCCGCTCGGCCGTCGGGCTTGCCCAGCTGCCAACGCACGTCGAGCACGGTCGGCGGGGTCGCGCCTGCGAGCAGCGCCTCGAGTTCGGTCGCAGTGATCAGCACATCGGAAGGGGTCGCAGCCACGCCACCTAAGCTAACCCGCGTGACGGGGCACGCCTTCAGCGAAGCGGAGCGGCAGGCGGTGTATCGCGCCATCTCCGAGCGCCGCGACATGCGCGAGTTCGTCCCAGGCACCACCGTCGCGGACGACGTGCTGGCCCGACTGCTCGCGGCCGCTCACGCCGCACCGAGCGTGGGCCTGATGCAGCCGTGGCGGTTCATCCGGATCACGGACACGGCGTTGCGGGGCCGGCTCCACGCGCTGGTCGACGACGAACGCCTGCTCACCGCCGAGGCGCTCGGCTCACGCGCGGATGAGTTCCTCGCGCTCAAGGTCGAGGGCATCCTGGACTGTGCCGAACTGTTCGTCGTTGCCCTTTGCGACGATCGCGGGAGGCACGTCTTCGGCCGCCGCACGATGCCGCAGATGGACCTCGCCTCCGTGTCATGCGCCATCCAGAACCTCTGGCTCGCCGCGCGCGCCGAAGGCCTCGGGCTGGGGTGGGTATCGATATTCGATCCGGATCGGCTGGCCCGCCTGCTGAACATGCCCGACGACGCCGAGCCGGTGGCGATCCTGTGTCTCGGGCCGGTACCCGAATTTCCCGATCGACCCGTGCTCGAGTTGCAGGAGTGGACGTTCGGACGTCCGCTGCCGGAGTTCGTGTCCGAGAACGGCTGGCAGTCGACTACTGCGGTCGTAGGCTTGCCCGGGTGTCCGCCGTGACGATCGACCTCAACGCCGATCTGGGTGAGGGCTTCGGGGTATGGCGACTCGGCGACGACGACGCCATGCTCGACGTGGTGACCAGTGCGAACGTTGCGTGCGGCTTCCATGCGGGCGATCCGGCCGGGCTGGCCCGCACCTGTCGGGCCGCCGCCCAACGGGGCGTACGCATCGGCGCCCAGGTGGGCTATCGGGATCTGGCCGGGTTCGGCCGACGGTTCATCGACGTCACCGCCGAAGACCTCACCGCCGACGTGACCTATCAAATCGGAGCGTTGCAGGCGCTTGCGCGCGCTGCCGGTTCGGCGGTCAGCTACGTCAAACCCCATGGCGCGCTGTACAACACGATCGTCACCGACGCCACGCAGGCGCAGGCCGTCGCCCAAGCCGTGCACGCCGTGGATCCCGCGCTGCCGGTGCTCGGACTGGCCGGATCGGAGTTCTTCGCCGCCGCGGGACGCCTCGGCCTGCGTACGGTGCCAGAGGCGTTCGCCGACCGCGCGTATCGACCCGACGGCCAACTGGTTTCGCGCCGGGAGCCCGGCGCGGTGCTGCACGACCCGGACGAGATCGCCGCGCGGGTGGTGGCGATGGTGACGACGGGCCGACTCGTCGCCGTCGACGGGTCGACCATCACGGTCGAAGCGGAATCGGTTTGTGTACATGGGGATTCGCCGGGCGCCGTCCGCATCGCCACGACCTTGCGTGAGCGGCTGGTGGCCGAGGGAATCACGTTGGGCGCGTTCACCTGATGCGACTCAAACTCGGCAGGCCCGCGCTCGACGACTACGCCGATCACTTCGACGACCCCGCCGCCTCCGCAGAATCGCCCGTCACCGTGACGTGGTCCGGGGTCACCACCCTGCTGGTCGACGACGGCGATTCCGCGTTGATGACCGACGGCTTCTTCTCCCGCCCCTCCCTCGCCGCCGTTGGGACGCGCCGCATCTCGCCGTCGGCACCCCGTATCGACGGTTGCCTGGCCCGACTCGGCGTCACGGCGCTGGATGCCGTGATGCCCGTGCACACGCACTTCGACCACGCGATGGACTCGGCCTTCGTCGCAGAGCGGACTGGCGCCAAGGTGGTAGGCGGCACCTCGGCCGCACACATCGGCCGCGGCCACGGGCTGCCCGACGACCGCGTGGTCGTGGCCACCCCGGGAGCGCCGATCACGTTGGGCGCCAAGGCGAACTGGGAAGTGACGCTGATCAAGGGCCACCACTGCCCGCCGGATCGCTTCCCAGGAACGATCACCGCTCCCGTCGTGCCGCCGGTCACGACGTCGGCCTACAAGTGCGGGGAGGCGTGGTCGACGGTGATCCGCCACGTCCCCACCGACCGCCGGATGCTCGTCGTCGGCAGCGCCGGATACGTGGCAGGCGCACTGCAGGGTCAGCAGGCCGACGTCGTGTACCTCGGCGTCGGCCAGCTCGGACTGCAACCCGAGCACTATCTCGTCGACTATTGGACGGAGACGGTGCGCACGGTGCGAGCGCGCCGCGTGGTGCTGATCCACTGGGACGACTTCTTCCGGCCGCTTCACCAGCCGCTGCGCGCGCTGCCGTACGTCGCCGACGACCTGGACGTGTCCATGCGGGTACTGCTCGCGCTGGCCCGCGACGACGGTGTTGCGTTGCATCTGCCGACACTGTGGCGGCGCGCAGACCCGTGGCGCTGACGCTGGCGCTCGCCGCACTGGCGGTGGTGCTCGCGTTCGCGATGGTCCGGCCGCGGGGCTGGCCCGAAGCGGTTGCCGCGGTGCCAGCCGCGGGCCTGCTGATCGCATCGGGTGTGGTCGCGTGGGATGGCGCCGTCGCGGAGGTGATGCGGCTGCTGCCGGTGGTCGGCTTCCTGGCCGCCGTGCTGGTGCTCGCGAAACTCTGCGCCGACGAGGGACTGTTTCACGCGGCCGGGGTCGCCATGGCCCGCCACAGCGACGGCGACCCGCGCGCGTTGCTCGGCTCGGTGTTCGTCGTCGCGGCGGGCATCACGGCCGT
>Ga0207668_10000534_pt1 | contig 23819 bp, 21 predicted proteins | sample KBSS43metaG_FD_184323 | JGI IMG/M metagenome (GOLD analysis project Ga0207668, IMG submission 184323) | Switchgrass rhizosphere microbial communities from Kellogg Biological Station, Michigan, USA - KBS S4-3 metaG (SPAdes) (version 2) | ecosystem: Host-associated > Plants > Roots > Rhizosphere...
GGTACTGAGCCGCTGCCCGTGGGGGGTGCGCGACTCGATCCCGCTGACACCACCTCAGACCATCCGAGCGCTCGACTCGGTGCAGCGCTTGTTCGCGGCGGGCCGACCATCCGCGGGACTGGCCGACACGCTTGCCCGCCAAGGTATTTCGTATGTCGTCGTGCGCAACGACCTCGACCCAGAGAGCTCCCGTTCGGCCCGTCCGCTGCTCGTCCACCGCGCCGTCGAGGGGTCACCCGGCCTGACCAAGGTGGCCCAGTTCGGCGAGCCCGTCGGGCCGGGCACGCTGGACGGGTTCATCAGTGACAGCGGGCTGCGGCCGAAGTACCCGGCGGTGGAGATCTTTCGGGTGAACGGGGCGGGGGCGCCGCTGAATCCGGGCCAGCCCTACCTGGCCGACGAGGCCGCGATGGCCCGCGTGGACGGCGGTCCCGAGGCGCTGTTGCGGCTCGACGAGCGCAGGCGGCTGCTCGGCCAGCCGCCGCTCGGACCGATGCTTCTGACGAAGGATGCGGTGCGCGCGGGGCTACCCATCCCCATCGTCACCGTCACCGACACCCCGATGGCGCGCGAGACCGACTACGGCCGGGTGGACGATCACTCCTCGGCGATCCGCGCGCCTGGCGACGTCCGGCACACGTTCAACCGAGTCATCGACTACCCGGCGGGTGATGCCGACCTCGTCTACGGCCGGTGGCCCGGCGGCCGCATCTCGGCGTCGAGTTCGGCATCGGATTCGACTGCGCTGCCCAATGTTTCGACCGCAGCGGGGCCTGCGGCCGCGATCGACGGCGATTCGTCGACCAGCTGGGTGTCCAACGCGTTGCAGGCCGCCGTCGGCCAGTGGCTGCAGGTCGACTTCGACCGACCGATCTCCAACGCCACGATCACCATCACGCCGAGCGCCACCGCGGTCGGTGCGCAGGTGCGGCGCATCGAGGTGTCCACCGCCACCGGCACCAGCACGTTGCGGTTCGACGAGCCAGGCAAACCGCTGACCGCGGCCCTTCCGTACGGCGAGACACCGTGGCTGCGGTTCACCGCGATGTCGACGGACGACGGTTCACCCGGCGTGCAGTTCGGGATCACCGACTTCACCGTCACTCAGTACGACGCGTCGGGGTTCGCGCAACCCGTGAGCCTGCGGCACACCGTCATGGTGCCCGGCCCGCCTGCGGGTTCGGCTGTCGCGCAATGGGATCTGGGCGCCGAACTACTCGGCCGGGTCGGTTGTGCCGACGGCCCGGACGCCGTGCAATGCGCGGCAGCGATGGCGCTGGCCCCCGAGGAACCCGTCAACCTGAGCCGCACGCTGACCGTCCCCAAGGCAATGACGGTGACGCCGACGGTGTGGGTACGCGCCCGTCAAGGACCGAACCTGGCCGACCTCGTCAGCCAGCCAGGCACGACGCGTGCACTCGGTGACTCCGATCCGATCGACGTGCTCGGCTCGGCATACGCCGCCGCGGACGGCGACCCTCGGACGTCGTGGACGGCACCGCAGCGGGTTACGCAGCACCGGTCGGGAGCCAACGTCGAACTGAAGCTGCCCGCTCCGACCGAGGTGTCGGCACTGCGCGTGACGCCGAGTTCGGCGGAGCTTCCCGCGCACCCGACGCTCGTCGCCGTCGACCTCGGCGACGGACCTCAGGTGAGCAGGATCGATCCCGAAGGGGCGCAGACCATTGCGCTCAAGCCGCGGGTAACCGACGTCGTGAAGCTGTCGATCCTCGACTGGGACGACGTGATCGACCGCACCTCACTGGGTTTCGACCAGGTCAAGCCGCCGGGGCTCGCCGAAGTGACCGCGCTGGACGCGCACGGCAAGCCGATCGCAGCGGCCGACGGCACCCGCAACCGGGCCCGGGTCATCACGCTGCCATGCGGACGCGGACCGATCATCGGCGTCGCGGGTCAGTTCGTGCAGACCTCGGTGGACACCACAGTCGGCGCACTGCTCGACGGCGCACCCATCGCCGCGCACCCGTGCCAGCCCACGATCGCGTTGCCCGCGGGTGAGCAGGAACTGTTGATCAGCCCAGGCGCCGCGTTCGTCGTCGACGGGGTGCAGCTGGCCGGCCCACTCGCCGCCCGGTTGCCAAGCGCGCAAGCGACTTCCGTTACGCCCGGGACCTGGACCGCGGACCACCGCGAGGTCGAATTGCCATCCTCGGACGGACAGCGGGTGCTGGTGGTACCCGAGAGCATCAACCCCGGGTGGACCGCGCGACTGGCCGATGGCACCACCCTGACGCCGGTCACCGTGAACGGCTGGCAGCAGGGCTGGGTGGTACCTCCCGGCGACTCGGGGCCCGTGGCGATCGTGTTCGCCTCGAATACGCCCTACCGCATCGGATTGTTCGGCGGCCTGGCGCTGCTGCCGATCCTGGCCGCATTGGCGTTCTGGCGGGTGCGCCGGCCGTCGGAGGTCGGAGCGCCCGCGCGTCCGTGGCGGCTCGGGCCCGCGCCCGCCGCAGTCGCCGTCGCGGTGGCGGGATTCGTCGTGTCCGGCGTGGCGGGCGTGGCGGTGATGGGGCTGGCGCTGGCCGTGCGGTACGCGCTACGGGCGCGGCCCATCCTCTGTGAGCGCGTGACCCTCGGCGTCACCGCGGGCGGGCTGATTCTGGCCGGCGCGGCGTTGAGCCGCGATCCGTGGCGTTCGGTCGACGGCTACGTCGGGCACGACTGGCCGCTTCAGCTGCTGGCGCTGTGCTCGGTGGCGATGCTCGCGGCGTCGGTGGTGCCCATCGCTAACGCGCGACGGCAGGCTCGGGAGAATCCGTGACCGAACTGTCCAGCGGGCTCGGCTCGTTGCGTAGCTCCCAGCGCCGCAACGCTTCTCGACACGGGGACTCGACCAACGCGTAGCTGACGGCGGCCATCGCGAAGCCGAACACGACCGTCAGCGTCAGCACCATCGGCATGTGCCCACTGAACTGGAACGCCCCAAGCACGGGGAACGCCATGGCCAGCGCGGCGAGGTGCCAGACGAACAATCCGTACGACCACCGGCCGAGCGTCACCATCGTCGGGCTGGCGAGAATGCGGTGCGGGGTGTCCGGACGATCGAGCACCAGTGGCGCGAGCAGCGCGGCGGCCACCACCGCGCCCATCACCGTCTTCATCACGAACTGACCGACCGTGCCGGGGATCAGTCCGGCCGGGCCCGACAAAGGCGATGCCCCGATGCCGAACGCCGTCAGCCCAATGAGGGCGACCAGCGCGCGGCGGCGGGCCAAGCGGTGCGCCCAGCCGACCGGACTGACCACGAGCTCGGCGATCAGCATCCCCGCCGCAAACCAGGCGAAGAACGCAGGCGGAAAGTTCAGCGGGTTGACACCGAACGGGGCGTCGAACGGGATCAGCCCCCACGCGAGGCTCGCCAGTGCGACGACGGCGATGGCGGTGATCCGCGCCCGGACCGGCAGGCGACGGGCGAGCATCGCGAGGAACGGCAGCGCCAGGTAGAAGCTGACCTCGACCGACAGGCTCCACATCTGCGTGAGCCCCGAGGTAAGCGTCAGTGGCACGTAGATCTGCGTCAGCGTCAGGTTGGCCAACCACACCGTGAGATCCGCTCTGGTGTCGGGGAGCAGGGTGAGGATCACCACGACGGCGACCAGATAGCCGGGCATGATGCGGACCAGCCGGGACCGCAGGTAGTGCCCGGTCGGGGGACGCTGCCGCAGCCCACGCGCAGCGGCTGCGTGGCCACGCCACAGCAGGAAGCCCGACAGCGCGAAGAACACGGCGACGGCGAGGTCGAACCGGTTCAGGATGCGCCCGGCGACGCCGGTGCTGTGGCCGGTCTGGAAGGCGACGTGGGTGATCACCACCCCCATCGCGGCGCAGGCCCGCATTCCTTCGACGGCGGGCAAGAAGCTGCGCGTCCCACCGACCTCGCTGCGCTCGTCACTGCCGACCATCGGCCCAGTCTGCCCGATGGCCTTGTATGAACCGGCAGCCTTAACTTCTGCTGTTAGGGTCAGACGGGTTTTGACCATCCGCTGCCAGGTCAGGCGCGCGGCGGGAAACGACGTCGAGTTGAGTGTCGCCCGAGGCAAAGGAGGCAGGTTTTTGAACCGCGCTGTGGCGCTGCGCATCGCGGCGTGCGGGCTCATGGGACTGGGCGCCGCCCTGCTCATGGCCGCGCTCTTGTTGACCGTGTACACCAAGGGCCGGATCGCGAAGATCCCGCTCGACATCGACACCACCCTGGTCAGTGAGGGCACGGGTGCCGCATTCGATCCGGCCTCGCTGATGGGCGAGAAGTTCGTCGTCACCAAGGATGCCCCGCTGGCCCTGCAGCAGCAGGTCAGCGTTGAGGCGCCGTCCAACGCCGACGTGGTGACGCTGCAGGTCGGCAGCACCCTGCGACGGTCGGACAAGCAGCAGGACAACGGGTTGCTGCTCGCGATGGTCGACACCGTCACCCTCGACCGCAGCACCGCGATGGCCGTGTCCAGCGACACCAACCCCGGTGGCTCGGTGCAGAAGCCGAGGAGCATCGAGGAGGAGAGCCCTCCGACCAGCATCGCGTTGCCCCACGAGGGGCTGTCCTACCGGTTCCCGTTCAGCACCGAGAAGAAGACGTACCCGTACTTCGACCCGATCGCGCAGAAGCCCTTCGACGCCAACTACGACGGCGAAGAGGACGTCAACGGGCTGACCACCTACAAGTTCACCCAGAACGTCGGGTACGACGCCGACGGCAAGCTGGCCGAGCCGGTGAAGTACGCCTCGCTGTACGACAACGACGAGGACGCCGAGGTCACCGCGCGCGCCGAGCTATGGGGCGTCGACGCCCCGCCCGAAGAGCCGATCACGATGACGCGCTACTACGCGGCCCAGCGCACCTTCTGGGTCGACCCGGTGTCGGGCACCATCGTCAAGTCCAAGGAACACGGCTTCCACTACTACGCGCGCGATGCACTCAAGCCCGAGGTCACGTTCGCCGACTACACCGTCACCTCGACCGAGGACACGGTGGAGTCGCAGGTCGCCAGCGCACGCGACGAACGCGACGTCGTGGCGCTGTGGGGCCGGATCCTGCCGATCTCGTTCACCGCGCTTGGCCTGGTGGTGCTGATCGGCGGCGTGCTGCTCGGCTCGTTCACGCTGCGGGCCGAGTCGGCGTTGATCGATCCCGGGCTCGATGCGCCCGATCACGGATTCTTCGGTAGACGCCCCACCGACTCAGGGCCCATGCCCGCGGCCGAAGCGGCCACCGAGAAGCTGCCAACGCAGCGACCATCGGGCCTGCCGCCGGACCACTGATCATTCGGAACGGCCGTCACCTGGTCGTACCCGCCTATGCGCTAGTCCTGGCGCTGGCGGTGACGGCGCCCCTGCTCGCCCCCGGATACCTGCTGCTGCGCGATGCGGTGTCGACCCCGCGGTCTTACCTGTCCGACGCGGCACTCGGGTTGTCCGAGGCGGCGCCTCGGGCGCTTCCACAGGACTTCGCGGTCGCGGTGGGGTCGTGGGTGTTCGGCGGCGACGTCGTGGTCAAGGCGCTGCTGGTCCTTGGACTGTGGCTGGCGGGGTGGGGCGCGGCACGGCTCGCCGCGATCGTGGTGCCCGCCGCGGGGGTGGCCGGTCAGTTCGTCGCCGTCACGGTCGCGATGTGGAATCCGTACGTCGCCGAGCGGTCGCTGCAGGGTCACTGGAGTCTGCTGGTCGGCTACGGAGCGTTGCCGTGGGTCGCGGCGGCGGTGCTGCGGCTGCGCGACGGCACCGGCAGTTGGTGGCCGGTGCCGTTCTGGTTGGCGCTCGCGGGCCTGACGCCGACGGGGTTGCTCCTCGCCGTCGTCGTCGCCCTGGTGTGCGCGCTGGCTCCTGGCACCGGTCGCCCGCGCTGGGCGTGCGCCGCGGTGAGCGTCGGGGTGGCGCTGCTTGCCGCGGCCCCGTGGTTGCTGGCGTCGGTACTGGCCGGTTCCCTGTCGTCCACTCAGGCCACGGGAGTGTCCGCGTTCGCCGCCCGCGCCGAACCGGGACTCGGCACCCTCGGCAGCCTCGCGGGGCTCGCAGGCATCTGGAACGGGCAGGCCGTACCCGATTCGCGGACAACGCTTCTCGCCGTCATCGGGACCGTCGCGCTGCTCGTCGTCGTCGGGTTGGGGTTGCCGACGGTGCTGCGCATCCCGGCAGCGGTGCCGTTGCTGGTGCTCGCCGCGGCCGCCGTGGTGCTGCCGGCTGCGATGGCAACCGGTCCCGGTGTGGCCCTGTTGGAGTGGCTCGTCCGGACGGCCCCCGGGCTCGGGGTGCTGCGCGACGGGCAGAAGTGGGTGGCGTTGGCGATGCCAGGCTACGCGCTAGCCGGGGCGGCGGCAGTCGTGACGCTGCGACCGCGAGTGCCCGCACTCGCGACGGCGACGGTGTGCTGCCTTGCGCTGCTGGCGGTGCTTCCCGACCTGGCGTGGGGGGTCGGCGGCAAGGTGACTGCGGTGCGCTACCCGCCGGGTTGGACGACCGTCGCGGAGCTGATCAACGCCGACCCGCGTCCGGTGGCCGTGCTGCCACCGGACGTCATGCGCCAATTCGACTGGGCGGGAACCGCTCCGGTGCTCGACCCGCTGCCCCGGTGGGTGTCGGCCGACGTCCTTGCGACCGGTGATCTCGTCATCGGCGGACGGACGGTGCCCGGCGAAGGCGAGCGGGCCCGCGAGGTACAGCGGCTACTTCTGTCCGGGGCCGGCGCCGACGAGTTGGCCCGGCACGGGGTCGGATGGGTGGTCGTCGAGTCCGGCGGCTCAGTTCCCTTGGCGCCCTTGGATCTTCCCGTCGTTCACCGCGACGACGAGCTGACGCTGTACCGGGTCGGGGGGAACCGTCCTGGTGCCGACGGTCGCGGCGTGATGGTCGCCGCGCACCTGCTCTGGTTGGCCACGCTGATCGTCGGCGCGGTCGGCAGCGGCTGGGGTGCGTTGTCGGCTAGCCGGTCGGCGAGCCGACAAGCATAGCCATCCAACGGGCCTTCGTCATGGGCCCCGGCGACACCGGGTACAACTGCGAGCCGTTGGCACTGAACCGCAAAATCCCTGCCACGGTGAACATCTCGCCAGTGCCGGGAAGCGTTGCAGGGAGGGCGATCCCAGGAACCTCCCGCATGAACCGCTCCCGGAAGGCGAGATAGGCGTCGCCGCCCGGCAGCAGGAAGACGGCCTTGCCGAGTGAGCCCGACGCGACCAGGTGGCGCACCTCCCACCAGAAGTTGTCGGTGTGCCCCGCGAGCAGCACCACCTGGCTGGCCTCCGCGGCCCAATCGCTGATGTGCAGTTGCCACTGGTCGTCGGTGCTGTAGGCCCGCGCCGCACCGAGCGGCGGCAGCTTCTCCCCTGGCTCGCCAAGCGCGACGACGGGACCGATGGCGCCCAGCGCCGCGACCAGCGACTCCTCCACCGAATTTCCCAACCCCTTGGACGCGGCCATCACGTCGTCGGCCTCGAACGAGCGCAGGTAGAGCACGGGCGGCCGGGGATCGGTGGCGCGCAACTCGTCCGCGGACGCCTGGAGGTGGCGCCGCCCGCGTCGGGCCGCGTTGCGCCCGATCCACACCAGCAACGCGCACATGGCGACGAGGCCGACGTACAACAGGATGTAGACCCAGTCGATCGACGTCTTGTCGGCCTCGTAGTCCGTGTCACCCGGCCGCGACGTGTAGACGGATCGGAACGGCGAAGCGCCACTGACCACACCAAAGGCCAAGAGCGCCAACCCAATTACGCCGCCGATGGCCATCCCGCGCCCGACCGCGATCATCGTGGCACCCAAGGAGCGGGATTGGCGGCCCGTCGGGCGTGCTGGTCCGGTGGGCGTCCGTGGCCGCCGACGGATCATGATGATGCCGAACACCACACCGCCCAGAGTGGTCACCGGGCCGACGAAGTCCAGCGCGGCACCGATCTGCGCCCGTTGGGTGGCGGCATTGCATCCGGCGCCGGAGCGTCGCGAGTCGACGACCATCGTCCCGCCCGAAAGATCGGGTATGACGAGCGGCCCATGCTGACACTTTTCCGCTGGGAACTCGTATCGATCGCGCAGCCAGGTGGCGCTGCTGAACATGGCAACTCCGACCACCATGATCACCACGGCGATCCCCAGGGAAGCCAGCCAGAGTGCCCGCTCGCGGCGCACGAGGGGATCGTAGCGCCACCCGGCCGAGGGGGCGAGGGTTAGACGACGCCGCTTGCCCGGCGGCCGTCGGCGACCGACTCCAACACGTCACGCATCGCCGCTGCGCTTTGACGCCAGGAGAATTCGAGGCTGCGGGCCTGCGCCTTGGTGCCGAGTTGCTCGCGCAACACCTGATCGGTCAACAATCGCTCGAGCCCGTCGACCAAGTCGGCGTGGTCGTCGACCAGCAGCCCCGTCACGCCGTCCACGATCGAGTCCGTCAACCCACCGGAGCAGCGGTAGCCGATGGTCGGCACGGCGTGCTGTGCCGCTTCGGTGACGGCCAGCGCCCATCCCTCCTTGTGCGACGGCAGTACGTGCGCCCAAGAGCGTTGCAGGACACGATGTTTGGTCTCGTCGTCGACGTGGCCGTGGAACGTCACGGCGTCCGAGATGCCTAGCAGCTCGGCATGCTCGACCAGCCGATCCGCCCACCAGCCGCCGCCGATGACGTCGAGGTGAAGTTCGGGCAGCGACGGCCGCAGCGCCGCCACGGCGTCCAAGGCGTGCTCGATCTGCTTGTGCGGCACCAGACGTGACAGCACCGCGACCCTCGGCGTCGTCGACCGCGGCTCGGTCAGGGTGTGCGCGGGTGCTTCGTCGAGTCCGTTGCGGACCACCGCGATGCGGTCGGCGGTCACCCCGAGTTCGACGAGGTCGCGCGCCGACGGAAGCGACACCGTGACGTACTGGTTGTGGCGGTGCAGCCGCGGCGAGAGCCTCGACTCGACGAACCAGCCCACCCGGCTGAGCAGCCAACCGGCCACCGGCCACATGTCGCGGTGGCAGTGGTGAACGAGCACCACCGTGCGGCGGCCGTGCACCAGCCGGGACAGGAACGGCAGCCCGTTCTGCGTGTCGACCACGACGTCGGGTCGCGCCCGGCGCAGCGGTCCGAACCCAAGCCGGGCCGCGATCATCGCCAGCCCCGCGAGCACGTAGACCGCGTACGGACCGCCGGCCCGGCTGACCGTGACGCCGTCGACGACCTCGCGGCGCGCGCTCCCCGGGTAGCGCGCGGTGCGCAGCGTCACCGCGACGCCAGATGCGGCCAGTTGGCTGCCGATGCGTTGCAGGTACGTCTCGCTGCCACCGCCCTGCGGATGACCCGTATCTCGCCAACAGAGCAGCAAGACGGAGCGGATCGGGGGCGTGGACATCCCGTCCAGAGTAGCCACCGTCCTAGGCTCGACCGGTGGACGTCACCGATCTGTTCGCTGCTCGGGCCACGTTGGCCCGGTCGGTGCGCCTGCTCGGCGAGTTCCGGTTCGAGCAGTCGCACCCCGCCCGGTTCTACGGTGCGCTGGCCGAGGACACCGTCGCACTGGTCACCGACCTGTGGACGGCGATGGACGGCACCTCACCGGCTGGACGCACCGTGCTCGACGTCGGCGGCGGGCCAGGGTACTTCGCGACGGCGTTCGCGGACGCCGGGCTGGAGTACGTCGGCGTGGAGCCCGACCCTGCGGAGATGCATGCAGGTCCGGCGGGCGAACCAGGCGCTGGCGCGTTCGTCCGGGCCTCCGGCATGGCGCTGCCGTTCGCCGACGACAGCGTCGACATCTGCGTGTCGTCCAACGTGGCCGAGCACGTCCGCGAGCCATGGCTGCTCGGCCGCGAGCAGTTGCGCGTCACCCGGCCGGGCGGCCTGGTGGTGTTGTCCTACACGGTGTGGCTTGGCCCGTTCGGCGGGCACGAAATGGGGTGGGCGCACTATCTCGGCGGCGCTCGGGCGGCCGACCGCTATGCCCGCAAGCACGGTCGTCGACCCAAGAATGACTACGGCTCGTCGTTGTTCGCCGTCTCCGCCGCCGACGGGCTCGAGTGGGCGGCGAGCACGGGGGCGCTCGTCGCCGCATTCCCCCGCTACCACCCGCGATGGGCCTGGTGGATGACGCGTGTCCCGGTGCTCCGGGAATTCACGGTGAGCAATCTGGTGCTGGTGTTGCGGCCGTCGTGAACGACCGAACTGCAACAGGTTCTCGTTTCGCGATTCGATGGGTAATGTGACGCTCATGACACAGAGCACCGCGTTCAAGACTGAGTGGGACAAGCTGTTCATCGGCGGCAAGTGGGTCGAGCCGTCCACCAACGAGGTCATCGAGGTGCACTCGCCGGCCACTGGCGAGTTGGTGGGCAAGGTTCCGCTGGCCGGCCCGGCCGACGTCGACGCCGCCTGCGCGGCCGCCCGCAAGGCCTTCGACGAAGGCCCATGGCCGCACCTGTCGCCCGCGGAGCGCGGCGAGATCCTTGGCCGTGCCGTCAAGATCCTGGAAGAGCGCGCCGAGGAACTGAAGTTCCTGCTCGCCGCCGAGACCGGGCAACCCCCGACCATCGTCGACATGATGCAGTACGGAGCGGCGATGTCGTCGTTCCAGTACTTCGCGGGCGCCGCCGACAAGTTCACCTGGCGCGACTTCCGCGACGGGGTCTACGGCACCACGATGGTGTTGCGTGAGCCGATCGGCGTCGTCGCCGCGGTGACGGCGTGGAACGTGCCGTTCTTCCTGGCCGCCAACAAGCTCGGTCCCGCGCTGCTGGCGGGCTGCACGATCGTCGTCAAGCCGGCCGCCGAGACGCCGCTGTCGCTGTTCGCGATGGCCGACATCTTCGCCGAGGCGGGGCTGCCCGAGGGCGTGCTCTCGGTGGTGCCTGGCGGACCGGAGACCGGGCGCGCGCTGACCGCCAACCCCGAAATCGACAAGTTCACGTTCACCGGCTCGTCGGCGGTGGGCAAGGAGATCGCCAAGATCGCCGCCGAGAAGCTCAAGCCGTGTTCGTTGGAACTGGGCGGGAAGTCCGCGGCCATCATCCTCGAGGACGCCGACCTGGACTCCACACTGCCGATGCTGGTGTTCTCCGGGCTGATGAACACCGGGCAGGCGTGCGTCGCGCAGACCCGCATCCTGGCGCCGCGGTCGCGCTATGACGAGGTCGTCGAGAAGCTCGCCGCCGCGGCGTCGGCCATGCCCGTCGGGCTGCCCGACGACGCGGGCGCGATGATCGGAGCGTTGATCAGCGAGAAGCAGCGCGAGCGCGTCGAGGCCTACATCAAGAAGGGCGTCGAGGAGGGCGCGCGGATCGTCACCGGCGGCGGCAGGCCCGAGGGTCTGGACTCCGGCTGGTTCGTGCAGCCAACGGTCTTCGCCGACGTCGACAACTCGATGACCATCGCCCAGGAGGAGATCTTCGGCCCGGTGCTCGTGGTGATCCCCTACGACACCGAAGAGGACGCCGTCCGCATCGCCAACGACTCCGTCTACGGACTGGCCGGGTCGGTGTTCACCAGCGACAACGACAAGGCGATGAAGATCGCAGCGCAGATCCGCACCGGCACTTACGCGGTCAACATGTACGCCTTCGATCCGGGCGCCCCGTTCGGCGGCTACAAGAACTCCGGTATCGGGCGCGAGAACGGCCCCGAGGGCATCGAGCAGTACACGCAGGCCAAGAGTGTGCTGTTGCCGTTCGGCTACACCCCGGAATAGGCCGCGAGGGAACGCCTCATCAAGGTGGCGGTGGCTCCGCCAGTCTGGGCAGCGGCGTATCCGCATCCGGCTTGCTGGTGAACAACCTCGCCGACGTCGACACCGGCCCCACTACATACGAGCGCCGAACCGGGTGCTTGCCGCCGTCGGCGCGACAGTCACCGTTCATGAGCACGCTCTTCGACGTGTTCGGCGTCCAGACGAGGTCGACGTCGACGACCACGTGATCGGTGCCAGCACCGGTAACCCTCGGCGCGAGCTCGCACGGGGGCGGCGCCGTCGGATCGTCCTCCGGCGCCTTCGACGTCACCTCCGGTGCCCAGAAGTACACGGTCGCAACGAGACCGCCGTCAGACCCAGGGCTCGTCAGGTATCCGATCATGTCCAACGAACCCCGGACCATCACCGGCATCGGCAAGAACGGCGACACCGGCAGCCGGCTCAAGGCGACGGTCGACGGAGTCGTCGACTCCGGGCGCGAAGGCGCTTCGACGGAATCGGTTGTCGTGCAAGCCACCCCAGTCAGTGTGAGCGCGCATGCGATCGTCGCGAGCGTGAACCGCATCAAAAGCCCGACTCGGCGAGCTCCATCGCACCCAGGTCGACGGTCTCGATGATCCGGCGTTCGGCCGACAGCCGCGGTAACACGTTGTGGGCGAAGAAGTTCGCCGCCGCGACCTTTCCGCGGTAGAAGGCCGCGTCACACTCGGACGGTCCGGCGTCCAGGGCGGCGAGTGCGAGCTCGGCGTGCCACAGCAGCAGCCAGCCGATGAGCAGGTCGCCCGCCGCGAGTAGGAACGGCACCGAGCTCAGTCCGATGCGATAGATCTCGGTGGGTTCGGCGCGCGATCGGATGTAGTAGCCGGCGAGCGCGTCAACCATCGCCTGCGCGTCGGCCAGCGCCACCGCCAGGCGCGCGCGGGCCGGCGCCAGTTCCGTTGGTGTCTCCGGCGCGTCGAGGAACTCCGTGATGCGCGCGGTGACGTGGCCGAGCGCTTCGCCCTTGTCGCGCAGTATCTTCCGGAAGATGAGGTCCTGCGCCTGGATCGCGGTGGTGCCCTCGTACAGCGAGTCGATCTTGGCGTCGCGGACGTACTGCTCCAGCGGATGGTCCTTGAGATAGCCCGCGTCGCCGAGGATCTGCACCGACTCGGCCAGGCACTGGTAGGACCGTTCGGATCCCATGCCCTTGACGATCGGGAGTAGCAGGTCGTTGACCCTGGCGGCCATCCGGGCGTCGGCACCTGACACGATCGTCGCCGCGACCGCGTCCTGGTGCGCGGCGGTGTAGAGGTACAGCGCCCGCATGCCCTCCGCGTACGCTTTCTGCGTCATCAGCGACCGGCGCACGTCGGGGTCGATGAGGCCCGTTTCGCGCGCCTTCGCGTGTTCGAGCGCGTTCAAGTAACCCGTCGACAGCGTCGCAATCGCCTTGGAGCCCACAGCCATTCGCGCGAACTCCATGACCTTGAACATCTGCGCGATTCCGTTGTGCACGTCGCCGACGAGGTACCCGACCGCAGGCTGCCCGTGCTGCCCGAACGTCAGCTCACAGGTCGCCGAAGCGGTCAGCCCCATCTTGTGTTCCAGCCCGGTGGCGAAGACGCCGTTGCGCGGGCCGGGGGCGGCGGTCTCGGGATCGGGCAGGAACTTGGGCACCAGGAACAGGCTGAGCCCCTTGGTGCCCGGTGCGGCGCCGACCGGTCGGGCGAGCACCAGGTGCGCGATGTTCTCGAACAGATCGTCGCAGTCGCCAGAGGTGATGAACCGCTTCACACCGTCCAGATGCCAGGTGCCGTCGGGTTGCGGAACCGCCTTGGTGCGCCCCGCGCCGACGTCCGACCCGGCGTCGGCCTCGGTGAGCACCATCGTGGCACCCCAGTTGCGCTCTACGGCGAGCGCGGCCCAATGCCGTTGCTGCGCATTGCCTTCGCGATAGAGCACGTTCATCATCGGCGGCCCGTCCAGGTAGAAGAACGCCGCAGGCTGGCCGCCCACTAGGAACTCGTTGATCGACCACCGCACCATCGCCGGTGCAGGCGTCCCGCCGATCCCTGCGGGCAGCCCGTAGCGCAGCCATCCACCGCGCTGCCACGCCCGGACCGACTCCTTGAACTGCTCGGGAAGCGTCACCGAATGGGTGTCGGCGTCGAACGTCGGCGGGTTGCGGTCACCGTCGAAGAAGCCCTCGGCCAGCGGACCCTCGGCCTCGGCGGCGCCCTCTGACAACAGGGTCCGCACCGCGTCCCCATCGAGCCCACCGAACTCCCCCGAGGCGAGCACCTCGTCGAGGCGCAGCACTTCGAAGAGGTTGAACTCGAGATCCCGCAGATTGCTCTTGTAGTGGCCCACGCGTGCCTTCCCCGTCGCTTCGCTCGCCCCCGACCCCTAAAACGACTCCTCGGCCAGATCCATCGCACCCAGACCGACCGACTCGACGACCTTGCGATCGGAGGACAACCGCGGCAGCACCGATTCCGCGAAGAACCTTGCCGTGGTGACCTTTCCGGCGTAGTAGGCGCGGTCCTTCTCGGTGGTGTCGGTGTCGAGCGCGGCCAGCGCGAGCTCGGCGTGCTGCAGCAGTAGCCAGCCGATCAGCACGTCACCGACGGCCAGCAGGAATCGGACCGACTCCAGCCCAACGCGATACAGCTGGCGCGCATCCTGCTGAGACCCCATCAGATATCCGGTCATGGCGACGAGCATCGCCTGCAGGTCGGCCTGGGCCGTCGCGAGCAGTGCTCGGCACTCGGCGAGTTCGGGCCGGGCCGACTCGCTCTCCAGGAAGGCCTGGATCTGGCCGGCGACGTGGCCAAGAGCGGCACCCTGATCGCGAGCGATCTTGCGAAAGAAGAAGTCCTGCGCCTGAATTGCCGTGGTGCCCTCGTAGAGCGAATCGATCTTGGCGTCGCGGATGTACTGCTCGATCGGATAGTCCTGCAGGAAGCCCGAACCGCCAAACGTCTGCAACGACTCCGTCAGACACTGGTACGCCCGCTCGGATCCGACGCCCTTGACGATCGGCAGCAGCAGGTCGTTGACGCGCTCGGCCATCGACTCGTCGGCGCCCGACACCACGGCCGCGGCGGCGGGATCCTGATGGGCAGCGGTGTACAGGTACAGCGCGCGCAGCCCCTCGGCGTAGGACTTCTGAACCAGCAGGGCCCGCCGGACGTCGGGGTGGTGCAGGATGGTGACCCGCGGTGCCAACTTGTCGGTCATCTGGGTCATGTCGGCGCCCTGGACCCGGGTCTTCGCATACTCGAGTGCGTTGAGGTAGCCGGTCGACAACGTGCTGATCGCCTTGGTGCCCACCATCATTCGGGCGTACTCGATGATCTTGAACATCTGCACGATCCCGCGGTGCACGTCACCGACGAGCCATCCGACGGCCGGTGTGCCGTGCTGACCGAACGTCAGCTCGCACGTCGCGGACACCTTCAGCCCCATCTTGTGCTCGAGTCCGGTGACGAAGACACCGTTGCGTCGCCCCGGCGCCCCCGTCTCGGGGTCGAGCAGGAACTTGGGCACCAGGAAGAGGCTTAACCCCTTGGTCCCAGGCCCCGCCCCCTCGGGCCGGGCCAACACCATGTGAATGATGTTCTCGAACAAGTCGTCGGAGTCGCCGCTGGTGATGAACCGCTTGACCCCGTCGAGATGCCAGGTACCGTCGGGCTGCTGCACGGCCTTGGTGCGCCCCGCGCCGACGTCCGATCCGGCGTCGGGTTCGGTAAGCACCATCGTCGCGCCCCAATTGCGGTCGATCGCCATTGCGGCCCAATGCTTTTGCTGCTCGTTGCCGATGTGGTACAGGATGTTCGCGAGCACCGGACCCGCCAGGTACATGAACGCCGCCGGTTGGGCGCCGAGTGGGAATTCGTTGACGGCCCAGGCCACCATCGCGGGCGCGGGCATGCCGCCTACCTCCTCGGACAGCCCGACGCGGAACCACTCGCCCTGCTGCCAGGCGCGGAAGGACTTCTTGAACGGTTCGGGCAATGTGACGGTGTGAGTCTCGGGATCGAAGGTCGGCGGGTGGCGGTCACCTTCGGCGAACGCCTCCGCGAGCGTCGCCTCGGCCTGCCTGGACGCCTCGGCGAGCATCTCGCGGACCGACTCGCCGTCGAGATCGCCGAACTCCCCGGTGGCCAGGATTTTTTCCAGGTCCAGGACCTCGAAGAGGTTGAATTCGAGATCACGCACGTTGCTCTTGTAGTGACCCATGTGGCGCGCCTTTCACCCATCAGGACTGCGCCCCGAGCGTAGCTCCGACCACCCGTCAGTAATCAGAAAAACGTGCGGGCCGCCGCAATGCCGCGGGAACCAGGCCAGTCAGGGCTTGGCCTGGCGAATGGTTTGTCGGCTGCCGGTGAACTGATTGACGAGCACTTGCAGACGGTCCGAGTCGTAGCCGGGGCGCAGTCGGCCGGTTCGGCTGAGGGTGACCAGTCCGTGCAGCGCGGCCCAGAACACTTCGGTGAGAGCGTCAGCGTCGTATTCGTCGGCGACGAGCGCGACCGCTTGATGCAACACGGCGAAGGCCGCCGTCAGCTCCGGGGGCGTGTCTTCGGCGGCGAAGCGCAGCGTGGTCGCGCGAGTGAACATCGCGTCATAGACCGCAGGGTTGTCGCGGGCGAAACCGAGATAGGCCTGTGCAATCCGGGTCAGCGCGCCGCTGGCCGTGTCGGCGCCCGAGCGGGCGGCGCCAATGGCCTCGGCGAGCTCGCCGAACCCCTCGATGGCGATGGCGTCAGCGATTTGTTCCATGCCGGTGAAGTGCTTGTACAACACCGGCTGGCTGTACTCGATCTCGGTCGACAACCGACGGGTGGTCACCGCGTCCCAGCCCTCGGCCTCGGCCAATGTGCGCGCGGTGGCGATGATCAGCTGCCGGCGGGCGGCGCGCTCCCGCGCGCGGCGATCCTCAATGGCCATGCCCCACCATAGCATCGCTAGAACTACTAGCACTGCTATTGACACGATGGAGGCGCAGGGTTAGCGTTGCTAGCGCTAGCACTGCTAGCACCTACCAACGATAGGAGCTGAGACATGGACTTGGAACTCGCCACCCGGGCCGCGGCACTGATCGCGGTGCTGGGTACCGCGGTGGTCTATGGCACCGACGTGTTCTGCGCGATGGTGTTGCGACCGGCGTTGGCGTCGATCGGCGACGATGCCTTGGTCGCGGTCATGGGACGCGTGCACCGCTACGGCGACCGCCGCATGCCGGTGCCCGGGGTCCTCGGAATCCTCGCCGCCGCGACGAGCGCGGTGCTGGCCACGACCGCCGCGCACTGGGTGCAGGCGGTCGCGGCGGGCGTCGCGCTGGCCCTGCTATTGATCTGGCTGGTGCTCTACACCCGGGTGAGCGCACCCATCAATCGTCAACTGACCGCTGCCGCTGACGCCGGGCAACGACTACCGAACGGGCGCGCGCTGCAAGCGAGATGGGACTCGATCATCGACGCCCGCGCGGGACTGCAGGGACTGGCAGTCGCTTCCCTCTGTGTGGTGTTGGTGATGTGACAGCGCCGACGTAAACCCTTCCCCAGCCGAATTCCACTACAAGGAGCTCGTTTTCGATGTTTCAGCTCAGGATCTACACCTTGCGATCACCGGACGTCCTGCAACAGTACGCAACGGTGCACTGGGCGCGGCACGTGCCAACCTTCGAGACGTTCGGGGTCACCACGCACGGTGTGTGGACCGAACACGGTGGCGAGGCGAACCGACTGGTCGCGCTGATCGGCTACCCGCCGGGCGCCGACCCCGATCGACTCACACGCGACATCATGGCCAGCGCCGAATTCGCCGACGACATGGCCGGCTTCGACGTCGAGGACATCGTCGACGTTCAGACGAAACTGCTCGACCCGACATCGTTTTCACCGATTCACTGACCAAACCCAGGAGCACTCGACATGACCATCACCACAACCATCGGCTACGTCCTTTCCGGACTGCTCGCCGCAGCGATCATCTTCATCGGCGCACGCTTCCTCGTCGCACCACGCGTCGCCGCCGTCGGCTACGGTGTGCTGCCCGATCTGGATCACCCGGGTGCGGGCGCCTACTTGAGCGTCAAGGGCGTCCGTGACATCGCCACGGGATTGTTCGTCATCATCCTGATGATCGCCGGCGCGACCCACCTGATCGGCTGGGTCATGTTGGCCGCCACCATCATTCCCATCGTTGACGCCACCATCGTGCTGCGCAACGGCGGCTCCAAGTCCATCGCCTACGGAGTCCATGGCGGCACCGCTGTCGTCATGCTCATCACGACCGCGCTGCTGCTGATCTCCTGAGCCGCACACGACGCACCCGCGACCTTCACCAACACCACAGCATGGGTTAGTCCCAACCACCTGAAATGCCGTGGACGCAGTGAACTCCGGCCGACAGGATTATGCACCAGACCATAATCTCCGTTGGCGCGGTGCTGTGACCAGCAAGCCGCATCCATGGGCGGTCACCAGCCGTTTACCGACCAATTTAGTGTGATCGGGAATACATAGCTTGCATAAGTGTGTTACGGATTCTATGGTCGATTACATAGGTAGGAGGCGCCATGTGGATCGTTGAGGTCAACATCCTCGGTCGCAGATTCACGCACCGAGTGCACGATCGCCGCGAGGCCCTCAAGGATCGCTCACGCGCCGTGCAGACGCGGCTCTCGCACCTGCGTCGCCCGCGAGCCGCCGCCTGATGCCGGAATCGGCCACCAAGCCCGCCAACAAGCGCGGCTCCACCCGGCACAAGATGCTGCTCAGCGCCGCCGAGGTGCTGCGCGAGCGCGGTGCCGCCGGGGTGACGATCGACGAGGTACTCACCCGCAGCGGTGCCCCCCGCGGTTCGGTGTACTACCACTTTCCCGAAGGACGGAATCAACTCCTCACCGAGGCCCTGCAGTTCGCGGGCGACTCGATCACCACACTCATCGACGACGCGGTGGAATACGGCGCGCTCTCGCTCGTGGTCGAGTTCGTCGAGTTCTGGGAACGCACCCTGGCCGAGAGCGGATTCGCCGCCGGGTGCCCGGTGGTCGCCGCCGCAATCGGCTCGTCCGACGACGATCCCGAACTGACGGCCGTCGCAGGCCAGCTGCTCGACCGGTGGCGGGCCGCGCTGACCCGGGCGTTCGTCGCCGATGGGTTCAATGAGGTCGACGCCGGGTCGCTTGCGGTGATGTGCATCGCCTCACTCGAGGGAGCGGTCGTGCTATGCCGTTCCACCCGTACCATCGGACCGCTGCGCGACGTCGCCGGTCAGCTCGAATTCCTCATCAAGTCAAGGGAATTCGTGCGCCGCAACGGCCTGCCCTCCGCCAGGCGCTAGGCCGAAACCCACCGCGCGCACACGAAGTCCCGGTTGCGCCCAACCTCGGCGAGCTTCCACTCCGACCGAACCGGCAGCACCCGAGCGCCCTGGCCCAGCGAGCACGGCGCATACGTCACGATCATCTCGTCGACCAGCCCGGCCGCCACGAACTGCGCCGCCACGTCGCCGCCGCCGACGAGCCACACGTCCTTGCCACCGGCCGCCGCGACCAGCTTGGGCTGGAGGTCCGCGACGTCGCCGTGAAACGTCTGCACCGGATGTCCCTCGACGATGAGCTGCGGGCGACTGGTCAGCACCCAACTCGGCTGCTCGTACATCCAGTCACCTGGCTGGTTCGCGACGATCCATTCGTAGGTCGCCGAGCCCATCACCAGTGCCCCAACGGATTTCACGAACGCCTGGTAGCCGAACGGCCCATCGGCGTCGACGTCGCGTGAAATCAGCCAATCCAGGCTGTCGGCCTCGTCGACGATGAAGCCGTCCAAGCTCGACGCGGTGAAGTACACGCAGCCCATCTCAATTTCCTCTCATCCAGTCGAGCGGGTCGCCCCGTTTGGCGAGCACGCCGTGGCGGGCCAGCATCGCGCGGGCGAGTTCCCGCCGGTGCGCCGAATACACGAGTACGTGGGCGACGATGCCGTACAGCTGAAACGACTCGGGCGGGTCGCACAACGCGTCGATCACCGTGTCGCCCAGCCGGCCCTGCTCGGTGTGGTCGGCGACCATCGCGGTCCAGCGGGCCGCGACGGCACGGTGGTCGTCGGCGAGTTGGGCCACCGAGCGCACACCGCCTCGCTCGGGTTGGTCGCGACCCTCGATGCTGGCCAGCCACACCTGCTTGGACCACACGACCGCGCCAAGCACGGCGCTCACGCTCGGCTCCTCGCCGTCCCACTCGAGCATCACCTGTCCGGGTGAGATCGGTTGTGTCCATTGCTCTTCGGTCAGCGACGCGGCTTCCTCGATGAGGTACTCGGTGTCGGCGACGTCGTGGGCCACCATCAACTGGGAGACGTCCGGCGGCGCGCCGTCGCCCTGCTGCCGCAACCACAACGACTCTGGCGGGTGGAAGTGCAGACCGTTCGGCGCGTCCAACCAGAAGTCGACGTCGGCGGCCTGGGACGGCGGGACGCCGTACGCGCGACGAAACGCACGGGAGAACACCTCGGGCGACGACCAGCCCTCGTCCGCGGCGACGGCGGCGACGCCCTGACCGCCCTGCAGCCGCCAGGCCGCCCGCTCGAGCATGACGCGGCGACGCAGCGCGGCGGGCGGTTCTCCGGTGAGCCGGCTGACCTGGCGCGAGAAGTGGAACTCGGAGGCGAAACTGCTGCGCGCCATGTCGGCGACGTCGGAGTTGTCGGCGGCGACGACCGCATCGAGTAACTCCCGCAGGCGGTCTCGTCTCGGTGCGCTGGGTTGATCGCTCACAATCATCGAGTATCGCTTCCATGCGTGCCGAGGAACATGACGATTCCTGCGCTCACTACACTCAGCTGCCCAGTGACCGAATACGACTCGCTGCGCGCCAACGACGCCGACCTGGCCGATCTCCGATCGGCCATCCGCGCCTTCCTGGCGACCGACCGCGACCGGCACGGCTGGGCGCCCGCAGTCGACTGCTGGCTCTCGCGGTGGGACGCCGACTTCAGCATCCGGCTCGCCGACGCCGGCTTCGTCGGCCTGACCATCCCTACCGAGTACGGCGGCCGCGGCCTTGGCTACCTGCACCGCTACGTGGTGACCGAAGAGCTGTTGGCCCACGGCGCCCCAGTGGGCGCCCACTGAATCGCCGACCGCCAAGTGGCGCCGGCGCTGCTCGCGTACGGCACCGAGGCACAGCGCCGTCGGCTGCTGCCCCGCATCGCCGAAGGCCGCCTCTACTCGGCGATCGGGATGAGCGAGCACGGTGCGGGCTCCGATCTCGCCGCCGTGGCGACCCGCGCCACCAGAGCTGATGAACGGTGAGCACCACTTCAACGAAGTGCTGTTCGACGACGTCGCGCTGACCGACGACGACGTCCTCGGTGAGGTCGGCAACGGCTGGCACCAGGTGACCGCCGAGCTCGGGTTCGAACGCAGCGGCCCAGAACGCATCCTGTCCACGGCCACATTGCTTTTCGACGTGATTCGTACGCTGGGCCGGCAGGCCGACCCCAGCGCGCCCGCAGTCGCGGTGGGCGACCTCGTCGCACGTGCGCCAACTGTCGATATCCGTGGCGCGGGCACTGACCGACGGGCACGACGCCGCGTCGCGGGCCGCGCTGGTCAAGGACCTCGGCACCCGCTTCGAACAGGATTCGGTCGAAGTGACCGCCGACCTGCTCGACCACCTCGACGCGGGATCACCCGATGCCGGACGGCTCCGCGCGCTACTGGACACCGCGCGCGTGCACTCCCCGCTGTTCACTCTGCGCGGCGGAACCAACGAAGTGCTGCGCGGCGTCGTCGCAAAGACCGTCGGACGCGACACCGTGCGCGCGCCAACCGACGAACTGAGCCAGCTCGTCGACGACATCGGCCGCCGCTCGTTCGAGTCGGGAGGCCATCGCGGCCTGCCGAACGTCTTCGACGCGCAGTTGTGGCGCACGCTCGAGGACACCGGGTTGAGCCGGCTGACCACCGCCGAAGGGGCCGGGGTGCGGGAAGCGGCCATCGTGCTCGGCGGGCTGGCACGGTGGGCCGGCGCGGTGCCCGTGGCGGAAACCGACGCCCTTGCAGCGTGGTTGGCGATGCGCGCCGGACTCGACGTGCCCTCCTCCGGCCCACTTACCGTCGCCATCGCCGATGCGGTGTCGGCGGGCGGTCGAATCACAGGCACGGCGACGGGTGTGCCGTGGCCTCGCTCTGGACCTGCACTGCTCGCCGCTCATACCGGCGAGTCCACCTGCGTGACATGGCTTTCCGAGCCCGAGATCGTCGAGAGCCATGGCCCGGCCGGCGAGCTCGAACGGGCGCGTGCGGCATCACTTTTGGCGACGGCGGCCGCAGCCGACTTCGGCTTCGACAGTCCGCAGGCGGACTACGCGATCACGGTGGCGAAGGTCGCGGTCGGCCGGGCCGTCGGACCGGTCAGCACCATCGCGCACCAGCTGCACGGGGCGATCGGGGTGACCATGGAGCATCGGCTGTGGTTGGCGACGATGCGGGCGCGCAGCTGGGCCGACGAATTCGGCACGCCGGGGCACCACGCGCGCAGGCTCGGTGAGCGGGCGCTGGCCGCCGACGATCCGTGGGCGTTGGTCGTCGGACCGTAATCAGGCGCCCGGCAGCTTGGCCGCGCTGCGCCGCTCGGCGATGGTGCGGAACGGCGCAGCGAGATCCAGCCGGCGCATGATCCGCTCGAACACGCGCGGCGCGAGGATGGAGAACGCCACCAGGATTCGGATGGGCCCGCGCGTGACGTCGACCTCGAAGAGATCCTTCTCGATGGCCTTGACCACCGCGTCGCCCACCTTTTCCGGCGGCAGTGCTCCGGCTGCCTTGGGCGCGGTGACTCCGTACTCGCTCTGCATGTCGGCGAACATGCCGTCCCCTTCGATGAATCCGGGACACACGGCCGAGGCGCTGATCCCCCACCCCTTGTCCTGGGCGGTCAGCCGCAGCGCGCGGGTGAACCCGACGAGGCCGAACTTTGATGCGTTGTACGACTCCGAATACGCCGAAGCAAGGATGCCTGCGACCGACGACACGTTGACCACGTGCCCGCGGCCACGGTCGATCATGCCGGGCAGGGCCATCCGGGTGAGCACCATCGGTGCCAACAGATTCACGTCGGTGAGCGCGCCGAGTTCCTCGACCGTGACTTCGTCGGGCCGAACGGCGGCCTCCAGCCCGGCGTTGTTGACCAGCACGTCGACTCGACCTGCGACCTCCTCGGCGCGAGCCACCAGATCCGCCGCCTGCGCTCGATCACCGAGGTCAACCGTCAACGTCCACACCGTGACGCCCGAGCCCGCCCGGACCTCCGCCGCGACGGCGTCGAGCCCCTCCTGGCTTCGCGCTGCCAACACCAGGTTCATTCCACGTCGCGCCAGAGCGAGCGCGACGTGCCGACCGATACCGCGCGATGCCCCGGTGATCAACGCGACGTCCCCGGACCGAATCTTCATGCCTACCCCTGACCACCGAACTCCGTTGGGACACAGCGCTCACTCAGGTATCGAGCACCTGTGCCACCCTGGCCTCCACAACGCTACGCTCGCCCAGGTCGTCGACGTCGATGCCGAAGCGCATCCCGAGCACGTCGAGCACCTCGGCCGCGGTCTCGAGGCGGATCTTCTCGCTGCCGGCCCTGCCATGAATCGAGAGGTTTCGGCCGCGCAGGTTGTATCGCGCCTCGTCGGTGACCAGCGCCACGCTCAGCCCTGTCACGAACGTCGACGCGGGATGCGTTGACACATACCAACTTCCGACCTGGAGGTCGATACGGGGCCGTGGGATCGTGGTGAACATGTACAGCGGTAGCCACTGCTCGCGCACTTGCGCTTCGAGCACCAGGTCGTCGCCGTGCTCGACGATGCGGTACGGCTCGTGCCGGGTCTGCTGCACCAGCCCGGGGATCAACCGGATCGGTGACGACAGCGTCTGCCCGCCGAACCCGACGTCGACCAGGAAGCGCTCCGCGTCGCCGGGCACCGTCACGGCGAGCACGTTGTGGGTCATTGCGGGCAGCGGAGCATCCGGCCCGGACATCCACACCACCCGCCCCGCGATCCGTTCGACGCCGAAGCCAAGCGCGTCGAGTACGTAGCCGACGAGCCCGTTGTGCTCGTAGCAGTAGCCACCGCGGCGGCGTTCGACGAGCTTCTCGAAGAG
>Ga0207668_10000539_pt1 | contig 23787 bp, 21 predicted proteins | sample KBSS43metaG_FD_184323 | JGI IMG/M metagenome (GOLD analysis project Ga0207668, IMG submission 184323) | Switchgrass rhizosphere microbial communities from Kellogg Biological Station, Michigan, USA - KBS S4-3 metaG (SPAdes) (version 2) | ecosystem: Host-associated > Plants > Roots > Rhizosphere...
CTCGGGGCGGACGCGGCGCTGCGGGCGCGGGCGGACGTGCGTGCCGGCCACGGGCGGTGGCTGCCGATGCTGGCCGATCACCCCGTCGCTCCTGATCAGCAGGGCCGGGCCGGGCTCATACCGACGCCTGGTCCCACGGGCGGCATGGAGGACCCAGGCCGCGCGATGAGCGGCGCGGGAGGGGTTGCCGTACAGCATGCGGGCAACGGTAGAAGCGCACGGTGATCGATGGGCGCACAGATTGTGCGGCACCCCGCCGCGCTGCCGCTCGTTGTGCGGCGGCAGACTGGGATGGTGACCGCCGATCATTACTTCAGCGCCGAGCCGACCGCGCCCGCCCACCGTGGCGAGATCGAGTTCAGCGTCGCCGGCCGTGACTACCGGCTCGCCGTGGCGTCCGGGGTGTTCTCGGCCGGGCGCCTCGACCCGGGCACGGCCGTGCTGCTCCGCAAGGCCGCGCTGCCCGCCGCCGCCACCGCCGGGGTGTTTCTCGACCTCGGCTGCGGCTACGGCCCGATCGCCTGCGTGCTGGCCAGTGCGGCGCCGCGGGCGGAGGTCTGGGCGGTCGACGTGAACTCCCGGGCGCGCGAGCTCACCACCGAGAACGCCGAGTCCCTGGGCCTCGCCGCCCGGTTGCACGTGGCCGCGCCCGACGACGTACCGGCCGACGTGGTCTTCGACGAGATCTGGAGCAACCCGCCCACCCACGTGGGCAAGGCCGAACTGCGCGGCCTGCTGGAGCGGTGGCTGCCCAGGCTGGCGCCGGGCGGCGACGCCTGGCTGGTGATCAACCGGCATCTCGGCGGTGACTCGCTGCACGCCTGGCTGGTCCAGGCCGGCTGGCAGGTCGAGCGGGTGGCCAGCCAGAAGGGATTCCGCGTGCTCCGGGTGACCGGGAAAATCGACTGACGCGCCGGCGTGCACCAGGGAGGATGCACGCCATGGGTTACGTGGATGTCGCCGGGGCGGGCTGTGTGCTGCCCGACGGCCGGGAGCTCTTCGCCGACGTGTCGTTCCGGGTCGGCGAGGGCGCCAAGGTGGCGCTGGTCGGGCCGAACGGGGCGGGCAAGACCACGCTGCTGCGGATGGTGGCCGGCGACCTCGCGATGCCGGTCGGCAGCGTCGCGCGCTCCGGCGGGCTCGGCGTGATGCGCCAGTTCATCGGCATGATCGGCGACGACCGTACGCTGGCCGACCTGGCTCTTTCGCTGGTGTCGCCGCCGTTGCGTGCGGCCGGCGAGCGGCTCGCCGCGGCCGCCGCGGCCCTGGACGAGACCGAGCGCACCCAACTGGCCTACGCCAACGCCCTCGCCCACTGGGGTGAGGCCGGCGGCTACGACGCCGAGGTGTTGTTCGACACCGTCGCGGTCGCCATCCTGGGCAAGCCGTGGGACGAAGTGCGGCACCGGCCGGTCCGGACCCTCTCCGGCGGCCAGCAGAAACGCTTCGCCCTCGACCTGCTGCTGCGCGGCGACGACGAGGTGCTCCTGCTCGACGAGCCGGACAACTTCCTCGACGTACCGGGCAAACGCTGGCTGGAGGCCCGCCTGCGGGAGTCGCCGAAATCGGTGCTCTACGTCTCGCACGACCGGGAGTTGCTGGCGCAGACCGCCGACCGGGTGGTCGCCGTCGAGGGCGGCAGCGCGTGGACCCATCCGGGCGGCTTCGCCTCCTGGCACGAGGCCCGGGTGCACCGGCACGAGCGGCTCGAGGAAAACAAGCGCCGCTGGGACGAGGAGCATCAGAAGCTGCGTGAGCTGGTGATGACCCTCAAGCAGAAGGCGACCTACAACGACGGGATGGCGTCGCGCTATCAGGCCGCCCAGACGCGGCTGCGCAAGTTCGAGGAGGCCGGCCCGCCGCCGGTGCCGCCCAAGGACCAGTCGCTGCGGATGAACCTGCGCGGCGGCCGTACCGGCAAGCGCTCGGTGATCTGCGAGCAACTCGAACTGGAGAACCTGACCTTCCCGTTCGACCTGGAGATCTGGTACGGCGACCGGGTCGCCGTGCTGGGAGCGAACGGCACCGGCAAGTCGCACTTCCTGCGCCTGCTCGCGGCCGGTGGCACCCACCCGGAGGTGGAGAACAAGCCGGTCGACGGCGCGCCGCTGGCGCACGTGGCGCACAGCGGCACGGCCCGGCTCGGCGCCCGGGTGCGCCCCGGCCACTTCTCCCAGACGCACGACCGGCCCGAGCTGCTGGAACGCACGCTCGTCGAGATCCTCTGGCGGGGCGACGACCACCGGTCCGGGATGGACCGCGCCGGTGCGATGAAGGCACTCAACCGGTACGAGCTGGCCGGGCAGGGCGACCAGCGGTTCGGCACGCTGTCCGGCGGGCAGCAGGCGCGCTTCCTGGTGCTGCTGCTGGAGCTGTCCGGCGCGACGGTTCTGCTGCTGGACGAGCCGACCGACAACCTGGATCTCGCCTCGGCGGAGGCCCTGGAGGAGGGCCTGAAGGCGTTCGAGGGCACGGTGATCGCGGTCACCCACGACCGGTGGTTCACCCGCTCCTTCGACCGCTTCGTGCTGTTCCAGGGCGACGGCGAGGTAGTGGAGACCCCGGAGCCGGTTTGGGAGGTTCGGTAGACCTTTCCGCGCGGACCGGTTATGGTCCGAGACGACAACCCCACGGGAGTCCGGTGCACCGGGCTGAGAGGGGGGCTGATGCGGCCCCCGACCGTCGAACCTGATCCGGGTCATGCCGGCGCAGGGAGGAGCGTTCGTTGTTTCCTCGTTTGCATGTGGTCACCGACTCGCTCGACACCGTGCGCGGTGCCGTCGGACATGGCTCGGTCGTCGCGATTCAGATCCGGGTCAAGAGCTCGGACCGGCTCGCCTACGAGCTGACCATGGCGGCGCTGCCGCTGTGCCGGTCCACCGGGGCGATGCTGCTGGTCGACGACCGGATCGGGGTCGCGCTCGCGGCCGGTGCGGACGGTGTCCACGTGGGCGCCGACGATCTGCCGGTCGCCGCCGCCCGTAAGGTGCTCGGCCCGGCCGCGGTGGTGGGCGCCACCTGCCGTTCGCCGGAAGCCGCCCGGCGGGCCGTCGCCGACGGCGCGACGTACATCGGGGCCGGCCCGGCCTATGCGACGTCCACGAAGGACGGTCTGCCGCCGCCGCTCGGCCCGGCTCGGCTCGCGGTGATCGCCGCGGCGGTGCCGGAGACGCCGGTGATCGCGATCGGCGGGATCACGCCGGCCCGGGCGGCCGGCCTCGGCACGTACGGGGTCGCGGCGGTCTCCGCGATCGCGGCCGACCCGGCCGGCGCGACCACCGAGTTCCTGACGGCCCTGCGATGACCGCGGTCACCGTCGTGGGTGGCGGGATCATCGGGCTTTCCGTCGGGTGGCGGCTGATGCGGGACGGCGCCGACGTGACGGTGTACGACGGCGGGGACGACGGTGCCTGGCAGGTCGCGGCCGGGATGCTCGCGCCCGGCGGCGAGTCGGCCTTCGAGTATCCGGCGCTGGGCCGGCTGCTCGAGCGGTCGGCGTCGCGGTGGCCGGCCTTCGCCGAGTCGCTCGGGGCGGACGTCGGCTACGACGAGGCCGGCACGCTGAGCCTCGCGATGACCGCGGACGACGTCGCCGACGCGGCCCGGCTGTGGCGCAGACAGCAGTTGCCCCAGCTGCGCCCCTCCGAGCTGCGCACCCGGGAACCGGCGCTGTCGCCGCGGGTCCGGGCCGGCGTGCACGCGCCGAACGAGCGCCAGGTCGATCCGCGCCGGGTGGTGGCCGCCCTGCGCGACCGGCTCGGCTCCCGGGTGGTCACCAAGCGGGTGCCGGCACTGGCCGATGTGGACGGCGACACCGTGGTGGTGGCGGCGGGTTGCGGTACGGCGGCGCTGACCGGGCTGCCGGTGCGGCCGGTGAAGGGCCAGGTGTTGCGCCTGCGCGGCGAGCCCGGCCAGCTCCGGCACGTGATGCACGCGATCGTCGACGGGCGCCGGGTCTATCTGGTGCCGCGAGCCGACGGCGAGATCGTGGTGGGCGCCACCCAGGAGGAGCGGGCGGATCGCACCGTTACCGCGGGCGGCGTGCTCGACCTGCTGCGCGCCGCCGTCGACCTGGTTCCGGGCCTCGCCGAGGCCGAGCTGGTGGAGACGGCGGTCGGGCACCGGCCGGGTACGCCGGACAACGCGCCGCTGCTCGGCCGGCTGGACCACCGGGTGATCGTGGCGGCCGGGCATCACCGCAACGGGGTGCTGCTGGCGCCGATCACGGCCGAACTCGTCGCCGGCCTGGTGGCCGGCATCGACGATCCGATGCTCGCCGATTTCTCGCCGAGGAGGTTCTGATGCGGCTGACGGTCAACGGGCGCGACTTCGACGCGGACCGCGAACTGTCCGTCGAAGCGCTGGTCGAGTCGCTCACCGAGGCCCGGCGCGGGGTCGCGGTGGCGGTCAACGGAACGGTGGTGCCGCGCTCGACGTGGGCGACCGCGGCCCTGACGGACGGCGACGCGGTCGAGGTGCTGACCGCGGCGCAGGGAGGCTGACATGACATTCCTCGGCGAGTCCCGGCTCATCCTCGGCACCGGCGGCGCCAACAGCCTGGCCGCGCTGGAGGAGGCGATCGTCGCCTCCGGGACGGAACTGGTCACCGTCGCGCTGCGCCGCGTCGATGCGGCCGGCCCCGGCCTGCTGCCGATGCTGGACCGGCTCGGGGTGCGGGTGCTGCCGAACACGGCGGGCTGCTACACGGCCGGCGACGCGATCAAGACCGCGCACCTGGCCCGGGACGCGTTCGACACCGACCTGATCAAGCTGGAGGTGATCGGCGACGAGCGGACCCTGCTGCCCGACGGCCTGGAACTGCTGCGCGCGGCGGAGACGCTGGTCGCGGACGGGTTCACCGTGCTGCCGTACACCAACGACGACCCGATCCTGGCCCGCCGGCTCGCCGACGTCGGCTGCGCCGCGGTGATGCCGGCCGGGTCGCCGATCGGCTCCGGCCTGGGCATCTCCAACCCCCATCACATCGAGTTGATCCGGCAGAGCGTCGACGTCCCGGTGGTGCTCGACGCGGGCATCGGCACGGCGTCGGACGCGGCGCTCGCCCTGGAGCTGGGCTGCGACGCGGTGCTGATCGCCAGCGCGATCACCAGGGCCGACGATCCGGCCGCGATGGCGACGGCGATGCGGCACGCCGTGCTCGCGGGTCGGCTGGCCTTCACGGCGGGCCGGATCCCGCGGCGCTTCCACGCGCTGGCGTCCACTGCGGACGAAGGGCTGGCGCGGTGGTGACGCCGAGCGGGTTGGTGGTGCTCACCGACCGGCGGTCGGCCGGCGGCCGGCTGGTCCAGGTGGTCGAGGCCGCCGTCCGCGGCGGCGCCGGGTGGGTGGTTCTGCGCGAGCGAGATCTGCCGTACGCGGCCCGCCGCACCCTCGCCGACCAGCTCCGCGAGGTGGTGCCGCCGGGCCGGCTCATCGTCGCCGGCCCCGACCCGCTCGGCGGCGACGCCGTGCACCTGGCCGCGGCGGACCCGCTCCCGCTCGACGAGGTCGCGCTGGTGGGCCGCTCCTGCCACGGCGTACCGGCATTGTCCATCGAGGACTACGTGACGCTGTCGCCGGTCTATCCGACCGCGACGAAGCCGGGATACGGCCCGGCGCTCGGTCCCGAGGCGGCGGCCCGGCTGGCCGGCGACGTGCCGTGGCTGGCGCTCGGCGGGGTCGACTCGGCGGACCGGGCGGCCGCCTGCCGGGCCGCGGGGGCGACCGGTGTGGCGGTGCTCGGTGCGGTGATGAGGTCGCCCGACCCGGAGCGGACGGCCGCCGAACTGGCCGGGGTGACGGTCGGATGACGCCGCCGGTGGTGCTGACGATCGCCGGGTCGGATTCCGGTGGGGGCGCGGGCATCCAGGCCGACCTCAAGACGTTCGCGGCGCTCGGGGCGTACGGTGCCTCGGTCATCACGGCGGTGACCGCGCAGAACACGCTGGGCGTCACGGCGATCCACCCGGTTCCGGCGGAGATCGTCGCGGCGCAGCTCGACGCGGTGCTCGCCGACCTGCCGGTGGCCGCGGTCAAGGTCGGGATGATCGGCGATCCCGCGGTGGCGGCGTTGATCGCCGGCCGGGCGGCCTCGCTCCCGCACCTGGTGATCGATCCGGTGCTCGTCGCCACGTCCGGGGCACGGCTCGCGAACGTTGCGTCCGTCGAGCCCCTCCTTCCGTACGCCGCCGTGCTGACCCCGAACCGGCAGGAGGCCGGCGCCCTCCTCGGCCGCCCGGTGGAAACGGCCGAGGAGATGGCCGAGGCGGCCAAGTGGCTGGCCGCCGCCGGCCCGGGCGCCGTGGTGGTGACCGGCAGCGAGCTGGCGGTGGACGTGCTGCACCACGACGGGCGGACCGAGACGTTGCGCGGTGCGCCGGTGGCGACGGCGAACAACCACGGCTCCGGTTGCACGTTCTCGTCGGCGATCGCGGTGCGGCTGGCGGCCGGTGATCCGGTGCCGGCGGCCGTGCGCGCCGCCAAGCGTTACGTGACCGCCGCGCTGGCCGGCGGGCGCGACTGGCGGCTGGGCGCCGGGCCCGGGCCGCTGGATCACTTCGCCCGGCCCTGAGTTCCGGCGGGGCCGATGCGCGGCTCCGCGCGGCCGTATGACGCCGGTTTTATACCGATTGGGGAGGAATGCATGAGGCGCAAGGTGTACGTCGAAGGGGCGCGTCCCGACATCCGGGTGCCGTTCATGTCGGTCGAGCTGAGTGACGGCAACGAGCCCGTCCGGCTCTACGACACGTCTGGTCCGGGCAGCGACCCGGCGGTCGGACTGCCCCCGTTGCGGGCGCCCTGGCAGGCGGGACTGACCCAGCTCGCGGCCGCCCGGCAGGGCATCGTGACGCCGGAGATGGAGTTCGCCGCGATCCGGGAGGGCGTCGAGCCGGCGCTGATCCGGGACGAGATCGCGGCCGGGCGCGCGGTCCTCCCGGCCAACCGCAACCACCCGGAGTCGGAGCCGATGGTGATCGGCTCCCGGTTCCTGGTGAAGGTCAACGCGAACATCGGCACCTCGGCGGTGACCTCGACGGTCGCCGAGGAGGTGGAGAAGCTGACCTGGGCCACGCGCTGGGGCGCGGACACGGTGATGGACCTGTCCACCGGGCCGCGGATCCACGAGACCCGCGAGGCGATCGTCCGGAACTCGCCGGTGCCGATCGGGACCGTACCGATTTATCAGGCGCTGGAGAAGGTCAAGGGCGAGCCGACGAAGCTGACCTGGGAGATCTTCCGGGAGACCGTGCTGGAGCAGGCCGAGCAGGGCGTGGACTACATGACCATCCACGCTGGAGTGTTGCTGCCCTACGTGCCGCTCGCGGCCGAGCGGGTCACCGGGATCGTGTCCCGCGGCGGATCGATCATGGCGGCCTGGTGCCTGGCGCACCACGAGGAGAACTTCCTCTACACCCACTTCGCCGAGCTGTGCGAGATCTTCGCGGAGTACGACATCACCTTCTCGCTCGGCGACGGGCTGCGTCCCGGGTCCATCGCGGACGCCAACGACGAGGCCCAGTTCGCCGAGCTGCGTACCCTTGGCGAACTGACCCACCTGGCGTGGCAGCACGACGTACAGGTGATGGTCGAGGGCCCGGGCCATGTGCCGATGCACAAGATCAAGGAGAACGTGGATCTCCAGGTGGAGCTGTGCGGCGGTGCGCCGTTCTACACCCTCGGGCCGCTGACCACCGACATCGCGCCGGCCTACGACCACATCACGTCGGCCATCGGGGCCGCGATGATCGGAATGTTCGGCACCGCGATGCTCTGCTACGTCACCCCCAAGGAGCACCTCGGCCTGCCGGGCAAGGAGGACGTGAAGGCCGGGATGATCGCCTACAAGATCGCGGCGCACGCGGCCGACCTGGCGAAGGGGCATCCGGGCGCGCAGGCCTGGGACGACGCGCTGTCCAAGGCGCGGTTCGAGTTCCGCTGGGAGGACCAGTTCGAGCTGGCCCTGGACCCCGAGACCGCCCGGGCGTATCACGACGAGACGCTGCCGGCGGCACCGGCGAAGACCGCACACTTCTGCTCGATGTGCGGGCCCAAGTTCTGCTCGATGCGGATCAGCCACGAACTCCGCGCGGCCGGCATGGCGGCCAAGTCCACGGAGTTCGTGTCCGGCGGCGGCAAGGTGTACGTGCCGCTGGGGCAGCCGAGCGCGTAGGCGATCGTGGTGGATCAGTCGATGGACTGGTTCACCACATCAGCCGTGGCCCAGGCCGCTCACCCAGTCGACGAACTCGCCGTCGGACTGCTGCCGGCGTCCCCGACCCCGCTGGTCGGGGGCAGGTCCGGCGGCCGCGGGCCCGGCCGGCGGCGGGGCGATCGGCTGCGGGGCGATCGGCTGCGGGTTGGGCAGCGGCGGGCTCACCGGCGTCGGCTCCGGGCGGACGCCCCGAGCCGGCGGGGTGAAGCCGTCGAACGGGGACACCTGCTGGACCGGGAAGACGCCCGTGTCGGCCGGCCGCGGCTCGGGCGCGCGGGCCCGGCCGGCCGCGGCCCGAGCGATGGCCGACACCGGTTTCGCCTCCCGGCGGGGCAGCGGCGGCCGGTCCGGCGTCGGGTCGCTCTTGGCCTTCTTCTCCTTCTTGTCCTTCGCCTCGGCCAGCTTGTCCTTCGTCTCGGCCGGCTTGTCCTTCGTTTCGGCCGGCGGCGCCTCGTCGGTCGCCGGGCTGCGGCGGAGTACGGCCGCCAGCACCGAGCCGAGCACGCCGGCGCCCGCCGCGGTCATCGCGGCCCAGTACGGGACCACCTCGTAGCGGTCCGCGCCGGAGCCGGGGCCGGCGATCAGGTAGGCGACGGTCAGCAGCGCCGGGCCGGGCAGCCCGGCCAGCGCGATGTTCAGCAGGGACAGCGACCGGCCGCGCGCCACCAGGCCGAGGATCACGCCGCAGAGCAGGGCCAGCGACGGCATGGCGAGCAGCGCGATCCGCTGGGTCACCGAGGACGCCAGGAAGTCGGCGTCGAAGACACCGAGGCGGACCGCCGGCAGTTGGTCGCCGGCGGCGGACGCCGGCGACTTGCCGCCCGGGGCGAGGGACGACGCGACCGAGGCGATCGCGATCACCCAGATCGCGATGCCGATCGTGGCCACGCTCCAGCGGGCCACCGCCCGGCTCAGCGTCGCGTACGCCGCGAAGATCCCGGCCAGCGCGGCCAGTCCGGCGCAGATGCCGATCACGAAGACCGGATCCACCCCGGCGATCTGGGCCGTGCGGGCCGGCTGCATGGTCAGCGGCACCACCACGGCGCCGCCGACGCCGGCCGCGATCGCCGCCACGATCCGGGTGCCGGCGCCCGCCTGCCGGGGGAGACGGGCCATGCCGGCCAGGCCGCCGATCGCCGCGGCGGTCACCGCGATCCATGCCACCCAGGCCAGCTGGGAGGTCCACTGATCACGCGCGGTGACCTCAACGACACGAGTCAGGCGGAGGATGCCGAGCCCGTACGCCAGGCCGAGCTGACCCGCGCCGGCCAACGCGGCACCACCGACGACGGCACCCAACAACTTGGCCCAGGTACGAAAAGCCATGCTAGGCACGTTACGGAATGCACACCGCAGGGCGCCACTCGAAGCACCGATTCTTAAGGGAGCCCAAAATTCCGGTTAGGCCAGATCGAACTCGATCATTAGAATCCGGGCACGCAGGGTGACGACTCAGGCCATCAGCAGATCGTGCAACTCCGCACTGCAACGGGCCACCTCGTCCAGGTGAGCGGTCCGGCCCAGCGTGCGCGGGCGCGGGATGCGTACCTCGATGATCTCCCGGACCCGGCCCGGCCGCGGAGTGAGCACCACCACCCGGTCGGCGAGCAGCACCGCCTCGTCGATCGAATGGGTGACGAAGACCGTGGTCGCTTCCTGCTCCATGTGCACCCGCTGCAACTCGCCCGCCAGTTCCTCGCGGATCAGCGGGTCGAGCGCGGAGAACGGTTCGTCCATGAGCATCACCCGGGGCCGGCCGATCAGCGCCCGGCAGAGCGCCACCCGCTGCTGCATGCCGCCGGAGAGCTCGTGCGGCAACCGCTTCTCGAAGCCGGTGAGGCCGGTCAGGGCGAGCAGCTGCAGGGCGCGGTCGCGATACTCCGCCCTGCGCCAGCCGAAGATCTGCACCGGCAGGAGCACGTTGTCCAGCACCGACCGCCAAGGCAGCAGGGCCGGCCGCTGGAACATCATCGCCACGTCCCGGCGCGGCTTGACCACCGGTTCGCCGGCCACCTCGATACGGCCCGCGGTCGCCGGTAGCAGCCCGGCGATCAGCCGAAGCAGGGTGGACTTGCCGCAGCCGGAGCGGCCCACCACGGCGACGAACTCGCCGTCCGCGACCCGAAGGCTGACTCCGCGCAACGCCTCCACAGTGCCGGAGCGGCCGGTGAAGACGCGGGAGACGTCGTCCAGCTGGATCATGAGGCGAGACGCCAGCGCCCGCTGCGCGCCACCAGCAGGGTGAGCGCCTGCGGCATCAGGCCGGAGTGGTTGTCCGGGGTGAGCCGGATCGGGCCGGACAGGCCGTCGATCTGGGAGGTCTCGATGATGTCCCGGATCCGGCCGCGGTCGGCGCCGACCCGGGCGACCGCGTCGGCGATCAGGTCGGTGGCGTCGCCGGCGAACGAGGCGACGCCGGAATAGCTGCCGTAGCGCGAGGTGTAATCGCGGAACCACTGCTTGCGCGAGGCCTTCGCCGGGGTGGTCGCGATCACGTCGTCGATCGCCAGGATCTGGGTGAACACCATGGTGGCGTTGTTGGTCGCGGCGGCCGCGGCGGTGGGGATGAACATGTCGCTCGCGGCACCCGCGTCGAAGAACACCCGGCCCCGGTAGCCGGCCGCCTTGGCACTGGTGGCAGCCTGGCCGGCCGGTTCCGGCGCGGTCAGGACGACGAGCGCCGCCGGCCGGTCCGCGACCAGTTCGCCGACCGTCTCGCCGACGTCGCCGGCCGGCTTGATCGTCCGTGCGGCCTGGACGGTGATGCCGGCCTTGCGCAGCTCGGCCCGCAGTGCCGTCTCGCTGCCCCGCCCGTACAGGTCGTCGGAGGAGAGCACCGCGACGTTCGACGTGCCCACCCGGGCGAGCTCGGCGACCAGGGCGGCGGCGCTGTCCGCCGAATTGGGGCCGAGCTTGAACACATACCGCCGCTTGTCGATCGGAATGGTTACCTCGTCCGCGGCGGCGAGCGCGATGGTCGGGATCCGCTTGTCGCTGATCGTCTTTGCGGCGTCCACGACGCACGCGTCGCATGAGCCGGTGACCACGGCGGCGACGTTCGGGTCGTCGGCGAAGGCGCTGATGTTGCGCAGCGAGGCGGTCGGGTCGGCCCGGTTGTCCTGGGTGCGTAACAGCAGCCGGGTGTTCTTGCCCAGCTGCCCGGACGCGTTGACCTGTTCGATCCGCAGCTGCAGCGCCCGCGCGTACGCGGTGTCCACGGCCGAGGAATTGGTGAGGTCAGCGCCGATGACGATCGTGGTCACGCTCTCCGGCTCGTCGTCCGCGGAGCAGCCGGCTGTCCCGGCGATGAGCAGGATCGATGCCATGGCGGATGCCGTGGCGATGCGGGGGAGCCGCACTTGCGGTGCCTCCTAAAGGGGCGGGAAGGCGGAGCGCCGGTAGCAACGGTGTTCGCCGGGGGCGGCGGCGACACGGACACCGTGTCCGTCCGATCGCGCCAAACCTTGCCAACGTGAAGGCCCCTGGTCAAGACGTGCTCCATCGACATCGCGAGATGGCCGTCCCACATACTGGTTGGAATCTTGAAGGTTATCAGTCACCGGGAAATTACCGAGCGCAATCGCCCGGATATTCGTGCACGTCAACGCCTGTTCGGCGTCGATTGTGGAATCGGAAGGACGATTGCCAGCCGGAAACCTAGTCGGTTTCCGGGACCTACCAGGCTTCCCAAACGGATGTCCGTTCTGATGGAATTCCACGGCCGCACGCTACGGGCGAGGCCGCGCGCGGGCGAAGAGATACGGGGATGACCACGGAGGAGAAGTCGTGAGCACCGGATCTTCGACCCAGGTGACGCGCCGTGGTGTCTTCCCTCGACTACGAGACGCCCGGATCCGCGCCAAGCTGGCACTCATTCTCCTGGTCCCGCTCGTCGCCGTGATCGCGCTGGCCACCGCCCGGCTGGTCGACATCGGCCGGCGCGCGAGCGAGGCCGGCCAGGTCGAGCGGCTCACCGAGCTGGGCGCGGACATCTCCGGGCTGAGCCAGCTGCTGCACGCCGAGCGGATGGCCGCCGCGGCATACCTGACGGTGCCGGGCGCCGCACCCGACCCGTACAACAATGCCGTACGCGCCACCGACGCGCAGATCGAGGCCTACCGCACCCACCGCAAGGGCATCGAGGACCCGCCGGACACGGTACGGGAACGGCTGCTCCGGATCGACGACCACCTGAACACGCTGGGCGCTACCCGTACCAAGATTGACAACAAAGGCAACAAGAACGGCGTCGCGGTAGCCGAGGCGGTCTCCCGGTACGGGGTGGTCATCACCGACCTGGTCGGCTTCGGCGACGCGGTCAGCCAATTCGCCAGCGACGGCGAGATCGCCGACAGCCTCCGCGCGATCTCCGCGTTCTCCCGGGCCAAGGCCGGCACCGCCGAGCAGGAAGCGGTCTCCTACGCCGCCCGGGTCTCCGGCGACCTGAGCACCGAGCAGCGCACCGCATTCATCGCCACCCAGACCACCCAGCAGGAGGCGCTGTTCGCCTTCTCCCTGGTCGCCTCGCCCGACCAGCGCGCGCTCGCGGACAGCGTGGTCACCGGCGACGCGGTCAACCTGGCCGACCAGGTCGCCGGTAAACTGGCCCGCGGGACCAGCGTCGCCCCCGCCGACATCACCCAGGCGTTCGGCGCGGTCGTCGACCTGATGCGCTGGGCCGAACAACAGCTCGAGTCCCAGATCCTGCGCCAGACCGGCGACGACCGCGACGCGGTGGTCCGGCAGGCCGCGATCGAGTCCGCCCTGGTCCTGCTCGTGCTGGTGGTCGCCATCGCGCTCGCGGTGATCCTGGCCCGCTCGCTCAACATGTCGCTGCGCCGGCTGCGGGAGGGCGCGCTCGCGGTGGCCAACCGCGACCTGCCCGACGCGGTGGCCCGGCTCCGCGACTCCCGCAACCTGGGCGAGGGCAGCGCCGACGACATCGTCCGCCAGGTGCGCGACCCGATCCAGTTGCCCAACCGCGACGAGATCGGCCAGGTCGCCCAGGCGTTCAACGTGGTCCACCGGGAAGCGGTGCGGATCGCGGCCGAGCAGGCGGCCCTGCGCACCAGCGTCTCGACCATGTTCCTCAACCTGGCCCGGCGCAGTCAGTCGCTGGTCGACCGGATGATCGGTGAACTCGACTCGATCGAGCGCACCGAGGAGGACCCGAAGCGGCTCGCCCGGCTCTTCGAGCTCGACCACCTGGCCACCCGGATGCGCCGCAACGACGAAAACCTGCTGGTCCTCGCCGGGGCCGACTCCAGCACGCCGCGCCGCGAGGACGCGCTGCTGGTCGACGCGCTGCGGGCGGCGCAGTCCGAGATCGAGCTCTACAACCGGATCGAGTTCGGCACCGTCGACACCGACATCTCGATCGTGGCGCTGGCCGTCAACGACGTGGTACGACTGGTCGCCGAACTGCTCGACAACGCCACCCGCTTCTCCCCGCCGACCACGATCGTGGTCGCCGACGCCCGGCGCATCCGGGACTACGTGGTCGTCCAGGTCGAAGACCGCGGGCTGGGCATGTCCGAGGAACAGATGGACCTGCTCAACCGCCGGCTCGCCGAGCCGCCCGGTGTCGACGTGGCCGCGTTCCGGTTGATGGGTCTGGCGGTGGTCGGCCGGCTCGCCTCCCGGTACGGCATCCGCGTCGAACTGCGGGCCAACCTGGACGGCGGCACGGTCGCCCAGGTGATCCTGCCGAGCAGCATCGTGGTGCTGCCGAGCCGGCGTGGTGATACGCAGGTGCGCGGCGGGCTGCCGGCGCCGTCGCCAGAGCTGGGTGCGTCGCCGAGCGGCGGCTGGGACACAGTGCCGACGAGCCGGGCCGCCACCGCGACGCTGCCGGCCATCGCGCCGGAACCGTGGCGGCCGCCGCCGGAGGAATCGCAGCAGGGCGGGCATCCGCAGCTGCCGATGTTCCCGTCGCAGCGGCCGGCGATCGTGCCCGAGCCGGATGTGCGGCCGACCCCTAACCGGCCGCCGCTGCCGACCCGAGCGCCGAAGACCCCGGTCAACGGATTCACGTCGGCTGCGCCGGTTTCCGCGGCGCCGGTCTCGGCGGCGCCGGTCTCTGCCGCGCCGGTTTCGGTTGCGCCGGTTTCGGTTGCGCCGGTCTCGGCGGCGCCGGTTTCCGCGACTCCGGTGACGGCGGTGCCGGTCTCCTCCGGGGGCTGGGGGGCGGCGCTCGCCGCGATGCCGCCCGTGCCTTCCCCGCCAGTTGCCTCGCCTGCCGAGGAACGCAGCGAGGCGCCGATCTTCGTGCAGATGCAGCAGAGCTGGTTCCGTAACCACCAAGGTGCCAGCCCGGAGGAGTGGGGAATGCCGACGGCCGGCTATGCCCCACCGCCCAACTCGGCCGCGCAGTCGCCGGTGCCGCTGTCGCCGGTTTCCCAGGCGCAGGCGCCGGTTTCCCAGGCTCAGTCGCCGATGTCGCAGTCGCCTATGTCGCAGTCGCCGATGTCGCAGGCGCCGGTTTCCCAGGCGCAGTCGCCGGTTTCGCAGTCGTCGGTGTCGCGGTCGTCGGCTGCGCACGTGCCGAACGTTCAAGCATCGGCTTTGCAGTCGCCGACTGTGCAGGCGCCGATTGTCCGGCCGCAGGCTGTGCAGCCGCCGTCGGTATCTCCCCAGGCGGCCTCTCCCCAGGCGGCCTCTCCCCAGGCGGCCTCTGCCCAGTCGGCGCAGCCTCCGGCGGCCGCTCCCCCGGAGGACGGCCACAGTGGAGGATCGGCTACGGTGCCCAAGCCGCGAACGGCGGCGGAGGACCGGTGGCGGACGGCGGCCGACGAAGGATGGCAGCGGGCGATGGCGGCGGCGGAACCAGTCGACGCCGGCACCACCCGATCCGGTCTCCCCAAGCGCGTACCGCAGGCGCAGCTCGTGCCCGGCGGCGTGCAGAGCGGGCCGCGCAACCAAAACCGGCGCAGCCCCGACGAGGTGCGCGGGCTGCTGTCCGCATACCACCGTGGGGTGCAACGAGGGCGGACGGACGGCACCGCCGAAGCCGCCGCCTTCCAGGCTAAGGAGAGCGAAAAGTGACCAGGCCCCCCACCATGCAGGACATGGGCTGGCTGCTCAACAACTTCGCCAACAGCGTCGCAGGCATCGCCCACGTCGTGGCGGTGTCCGCGGACGGCCTACTGCTGGCGGCCTCGCGCGACCTGCCGGCCGACCGCGCCGACCAATTGGCCGCCATCACGTCCGGCGTGGTGAGCCTCACCGACGGCGCGTCGCGGATGTTCAGCGCGGGCACCGTGCAACAGACGATCATCGAGATGGAAAGTGGATACCTGTTCCTCATGTCCATCAGCGACGGATCGTCGATGGCGGTGCTCGCCGCCCGCAGCTGCGACGTGGGCCAGGTCGGGTACGAGATGGCCCTGCTCGTGGAGCGGGTCGGTGCGGCGCTGTCGCCCGTCGCGCGCGAAGCGGTCAGCTATTAGTAGCCGGCCGACCGAAAGGGGGTGATCGCGGTATGGGGCAACCACAGGACCCTAGGGGAAACCTGGTCCGCCCGTACGCGGTCACCCGCGGCCGAACCGAACCGCGCCGCGACATTCCGATCGAGGCGGTGCTGGTTGCCAGCCAGGCCGCCCTGCAAGAGGCCCGGTTCGCCGGGCATGACAAATACCGCATCGCCGTGCTGTGCGAGGCCAAGCCGCAGTCGCTGGCCGAGCTCTCGGCCCACCTCCGGCAACCGCTGGGGGTCAGCCGAGTTCTGGTCGCCGACATGGTCGCCGATGGACTGCTGTCGCTGCACAGCGCCGCTCCCAAGACGGGGTTCGCGGAGCGGATGGATCTGCTGGAAAGGGTGTTGAGTGGACTTCGCAAGCTCTGAGCGGGCGGGGGCGCAACCCAAGGAGATCACCTCCGCGAAAATCGTGGTTGCCGGCGGCTTCGGCGTCGGCAAGACGACGCTCGTCGGTGCGGTCTCCGAAATCGAGCCGCTGACCACCGAGGCCGTGATGACCTCGGCCGGCCAAGGTGTCGACGACGCGTCCAAGGTGCCTGGCAAGGGGACCACGACGGTGGCGATGGACTTCGGCCGCATCACCATGGCCGACGATCTGATCCTCTACCTGTTCGGCACGCCCGGCCAGACCCGGTTCTGGTTCATGTGGGACGAGCTGATCCGGGGCGCTGTCGGGGCCGCGGTCCTGGTCGACACCCGGCGCATCGCCGACGCTTTCGCGCCGCTCGACTACTTCGAGAACCGCCACCTTCCGTACCTGGTGGCCCTAAACTGCTTCGACGGCGCGCCGCGCTACGAGCCCGACGAGGTCCGCGAGGCCCTGGCCATCCCGGCGCACGTCCCGCTCATCATGTGCGACGCCCGGCAGCGCGACTCGGTCCGGACGGTCCTCGTGGGTGTTGTGGAGCACGCGATGGCCACCCTTGTGGCGGAACAGACCGGTGGCTTCCCGGCTGTGGTTGGCTGATCCCTCCTCCGGGGTCACGGCTGGTGGGTTGGGATTGGTTGCGGTTGACGGGCTTGGGGCGGGAGTGCCCAAGGTCGATGGTCAGGCTTGAGATCGTCCTTGGTCACTCCCGCCCCAATCCCTTGCCGGGGAGCACGTGACGGCCAGGAGCGGGGTCACTCACTGCTGAATGCATGGCGGGGCTGGGCGGTCACCTTGTGGTGGGTGGTCTGGCTTCCGCGCCTGTTGGGTGCGGTGGTGGGTGGTTGGGCAGGCCGGGGTGGGCGGTGGGTCAAGCGAACATTCCGCGCCGGTCGCGGTCAGTATGTTGCGGCTGGGTGATGGGTTAGGGGAACGTTCCGCGCCGGTCGCGGTCATTGTGTTGCGGTTCCACGGCGTAGGCGGTGTGGGGAGACGCGCCGATCGTGTGAGCCGGACATGCCCACACCGTTGCTTCTGACCTGGGCGGGTGTGGGGAAGTTGGGTCGTGTGCGCAGGCCGACTCGTTGATCGTGCGCAGGCCGACCCGTCCGTTTTGCGCAGGCCGACTTGCCTGACCCACGCCCACTCGACATAAACCGAGCAAAGTGGATAATTCAGTCCTTTTGCTGGTTCCACTCTTGCGCGGATGGGATTCTGGGTTCGGCGGGGACGTGTCCGAAGGACGGTGGGATTGAGTCGGCTCGGTTGGCGTTCCACGCCCGCGAGCTGGTGAACGCCCTCTGGCGCCGGTGGGTGTGCGCCGGAGTTCGGACAGATCCTCGGCGGGTGCGGGACGGAGTGACGGCGAGGTGTTTGGCCGTGTCATGCGGGCCGTCGTTCACGCCGAGGATGGGTGGGGTGAGCTGGCCGCTGGCGTCCGGCGACGCGCGTGAGCCGGGATGGTTGTTCAGGCGGGGTCGGTGGCTGCCAGGTATTTCGCGGTCAGGTCGGCGTGCATCTCCCACGGTGGCTGTGGCAGCGTGTGCCCGGTTTCCAGCAGCGATTTGAGGTTGGCCAGCACTGCGGGCCAACCGGCCGAAGCGGCCTCGAGGTCCTCGCCCGACAAGTTTTCGTGCGTCACGGTGAGCCGGACGATGTCGTGGTAGGGCTCGATGCTGAAGGTCACCAGCGAGGCCAGTGGTGACTGTGGGTGTCGGTCGCCTTCCTGCCCGGCTTGGGCGGCCATTCCTGGCCGACCAGCCTGATCTGCCTGGCTGGCTTCCTCTGCGTGGAGGGTCTTTCCTGGCCGGACTCCCTCGTCTGCCTGGCTGGCCTCTTTTACGTGGAGGGTCTCTCCTGGGCGGCGCGCCTCGTCTGGGCGGCGCGCCTCTGCTGGCTCGCCCGTCTCTGCCGACCGGCCCGCCTCGTCTTCTTGGCGGTCGGGTGGAGGGGTGGTGGGGTGGGGGGTGGGTGGGTCGCCGAAGGTGAGCACGAGGCGGGTGGGTGGGGTGGACTCGATGATGGTGCCGCCGGCGTCGGCTTTGTTGGAGCCGTCGGTGCGGCGGTGTTCCCAGGGGGAGCCTGGTTGCCAGTCCGAGACGTTGCTGTGGCCCCAGAAGTCGGCGGTCAGGTCGGCGTCGGTCAGGGCGTGCCAGACCTGCTCCGGGGTGCTGTGGATGTAGGTCACGTAGACGAAGGTCGGCTTCTCCGTTGTCATGTCGTGGTCCTCTGCCTGTCGCTTGATCGAGTCGAGCGTCCGGAGCCGCGGCTCCTCGAACGAGGCGATCCACCGCTGGTGGATGTCGTGGATGGGCACCGGGTTGAGGTAGTGCAGCTTTTCCCGGCCGCGGCGCACTGTGCTGATCAGATTGGCGTCCTCCAGCACGGCCAGGTGCTGCGTGGCGGACTGCCGAGCCATGTTCAGCCCGGCGCAGAGCCGCCCCAAGGTCTGCCCGTTTTCCCGGCGAAGGCTGTCGAGCAGCCCGCGGCGGGTCGAATCGGCCAGCGCCTTGAACACCTTGTCCATCTCCGCGGCCACCATTCCATTATGCAGGTAAACACCTGCGTAACGTCAAGCGTGCCGAGGTGACTACTGGGTTTGGGGTGAAGCGCAACCATTTACGCAGGTCGCCAGGGTGGGCTGGGCGTTTTGGACGCGCCAGCGGCCAGCCCGGACCGCCCTGGCCCTCGGCGTGAGCAGCGGTCTGGGCCATGCAGCCGGCTACGACAGCGGCTTTTGACCTTTGAAACGTCAGTCGGGGAGGCGGTAGCCGCGCTTGACTACGGTCTGTACGACCCCGGGGGCGGCCAGGCCCGCGCGCAGTCGGGCCACCGCCATTTCGACGGCGTGCTCGTCGGCGCCCCGCGGCAGCGCCTGCAGCAGCGTGGCGCGGGAGAGGACGCGGCCGGGGGAGGTGGCGAGGGCTCGCAGGACGGCCATCGGGGCGGGTGCCAGCGGACGCAACTCACCGTCGACTACCGCGGCGTGGCCGCGCAGAGTGAGGGAATGGCCGGCTACCTGGAGTGAGACGGCGCGCTTGGGCAGCTCGTCGGCGATCGTGCGGACGAGAGCGCTCATCCGGGCTCGCGGGGGAGCCACCACCGGGACGTTGTGGCGGCGCAGGGGAGCCGCGGTCACCGGGCCCACACAGGCGGCCAGCACCCGCGTCCGGAACGCGTCCAGGAGGGCGTCGCTGGTCTGGCCGGCGGCTCGGAACAGGGCGTTCACGGCGGGCGCGGCGGTGAAGGTCACCGCGTCGACCAGATGGCCGGTGATCAGGTCGACCAAGCGGTGCAGCGGGGCGGGATCCGTCGGGGGCGCCCAGCGGTAGACCGGCAACTCGATCACCCGGGCGCCCGCCTGCTGCAGGGACTCGGTGTACTCGGGCTGACTCTCGCCGTGCAGCTGGATCGCCACGGTCAGGCCGGCTATCCCGCGGGCCGTCAGGTGGTCGACGACCTCCTCGGTGCTCTCGCCCTCGGGGGACCACTGGTCGTGCAGGCCGGCCGAGCGGATCGCCGCCTTCGCCTTCGGGCCGCGGGCCACCAGATACGTCCGGGACAGCGCCGCGCGCAGCGGCTCGGCCAGGCCCCAGCCCTCGGCGGCCTCCAGCCAGCCGCGCATGCCGATGCCGGTGTTGACCAGGACCACGTCGGGCGGGGTATGCAGGCAGGCCCGGGTCGCCGCCTTGAGCTCGGCGTCGTCGGCGATCGGCACGATGCGCAGCGCGGGCGCCAGCACCACCCGGGCGCCGCGGCTCTCCAGTAGGCCGGCCAGCTCGTCGCGCCGGCGGTCGGCGGTCACCCCGACCGTGTAGCCGGACAGCGCCGCGGTCGGCTGGGCCAGGGCGGCTGCCTTGATCACCGTCCGGCGCGGACCCCCCGTCCGGTCCGTCATCCGGCCGAGGTCTTGTCGAGAAGTCGCGGCGGCGCCGGCCGGTCCACCGAAGGGCACGCTCGGAGCCCGCCGTCCTCAGCGTCGACCCGCTCCCATGTCACGCCTGCGTTCTCCGCCGTGCCTCCGGCCAGCGCGCGCCGCGACTCCTCCTCGCCGGACCGGTAAGCCGGTCCGGCGGTCACCGTCAGGTCCGTCCTCAACCCTGACGGTGGCCTCTCTATAGTGCGTCGGCCTCGCCCGCGCAGGCGATACCCGGCCCGCTTCGTCGAGGTGTGCGCACCATTGGCCATGTCGGAAGCGTGCCGTTGGGGAATTTCGGCCTTGCGTCCCGTTTGTTTCGAGCCTGCTAAGACGTATCGACCTGTGACCTTCGTGACCTTGGATCCCGCGTGCGGGCGCGTCGGAGCGGCCGGGTATGCTCTAGGTGCTTATGTTTGGGGGTCCCGTCGCGTTGGCAGAAACCAATGACGGTGCCGCCGACCGTTTTGACCCTGCGCCGCGCATGCAGGTATTGTTGCCTGCTGTTGTGCGACAGCTGCAAGCGTTCCCTTCGGGTACGCTTGTTGTTCGCGCATGCTGCGACCCGTTCGCGCCTGCCGCGACCAGCGCGCGCCCCCAGACCGACGACGAGACAAGGTAATTCTGTGCGTACGTACAGCCCGAAGCCGGGTGAGATCGAGCGTCAGTGGCACATTATCGACGCTTCTGACGTCGTTCTGGGCCGCCTGGCCACCCACACCGCCAACCTCCTGCGCGGCAAGCACAAGCCGACGTTCGCCCCGCACGTGGACACCGGCGACTTCGTGGTGATCATCAACGCCGGCAAGGTTGCTCTCACCGGCAACAAGCGGCAGACCAAGGTGGCCTACCGCCACTCCGGCTACCCGGGCGGCCTCAAGCAGGTCGGCTACGAGGAGCTGCTGACCAAGCGCCCCGAGAAGGCGATCGAGCTGGCCGTCAAGGGCATGCTCCCGCACAACAAGCTCGCGCGGCAGATCATCAAGAAGCTGAAGGTCTACCCGGGTGCCGAGCACCCGCACGCCGCGCAGCAGCCGAAGCCGTTCGAAATCACCCAGGTCGCGCAGTGAGCGCGGGAGAAGGCAGCAGCATGTCCGACGTCATTGAGCCCGAGGTCGTCGAGACCGTCGAGGAGCCCGCTGAGACGGTCGTCGTGGTCGAGGCGCCCGCGCCGGCCCCGGTCCGCGCCCCGCGCCCCGGTGACCGTCCGATCCAGACCGTGGGCCGCCGCAAGGAGGCCATCGTCCGGGTGCGCCTCGTGCCCGGCACCGGCAAGATCATCTGCAACGGCCGTGACCTGGAGAACTACTTCCCCAGCAAGGTGCACCAGCAGCTCATCCGCGAGCCGCTGAACACCGCTGAGAAGGCGGAGCAGTTCGACGTCATCGCCAACCTGCGTGGCGGCGGCATCACCGGTCAGGCCGGTGCGCTGCGCCTTGGCATCGCCCGCGCGCTGATCACCAGCGACCCGGACGACCGTCCCGCCCTGAAGAAGGCCGGCTTCCTCACCCGTGACGCGCGCGTCAAGGAGAGCAAGAAGTACGGTCTCAAGAAGGCCCGCAAGGCTCCGCAGTACTCGAAGCGCTGATTTTGCGCCGAGGCTGACCGACGGCTGGGCACGCTCCCTCGATTCGAGGGGGCGGGCCCGGCCGTTTTTGCGTTCTCTCCCCCGTTCTCAACGCACTCGGTTCGCTCTTCGCTCAGGGCCGGACCGCTGAAAGGAAGCCGCCATGGGGCGACTGTTCGGCACCGACGGCGTACGCGGGCTCGCCAACGGCGATCTCACCCCGGAACTGGCCCTTTCCGTCGCGGTCGCGGCCGCCCGGGTCCTCGTCGAGAGCGATGCCAGCCACCAGCCGCTCGCCATCGTCGGACGCGACCCCCGGGCCAGCGGGGAGATGCTCGAGGCGGCCGTCGTCGCCGGGCTGACCAGCGCGGGCGCCAACGTCGTGCGGGTTGGGGTGCTGCCCACGCCGGCCGTCGCCTTCCTGGTCGCGCAGACCAACGCCGACCTCGGCGTGATGCTTTCCGCATCGCACAACCCGATGCCGGACAACGGGATCAAGTTGTTCGCGGCCGGGGGCACCAAGCTGCCCGACGAGATCGAGGCCCGGATCGAGCAGGCGATCGAGGACGGGCACGGGCTGGTGGGCCGCCCGACGGGGGCCGGCATCGGCCGGGTGCACGACCTGCTGGACGGGGCTGAGCACTACATCAAACACCTGGTCGGGGCCACCCCGCACCGGCTGAACGGCATCAAGGTCGTGGTCGACTGCGCGAACGGTGCGGCCAGCGAGGTCGGGCCGACGGCGTACGAGGAGGCGGGCGCCGAGGTCATCGCGATCCACGCCGAGCCGGACGGCCTGAACATCAACGACGACTGTGGCTCGACGCACATCGACAAGGTGCGGCAGGCGGTGCTCGAACACGGCGCCGACCTGGGCATCGCCCATGACGGCGATGCCGACCGCTGCCTCGCGGTCACCGCGGCGGGCGATCTCGTCGACGGTGACCAGATCATGGCGATCCTGGCATTGGCGATGCGGGACGCCGGCACGCTCACCGACGACACGCTGGTCGCGACCGTGATGAGCAACCTGGGCCTGCGGATCGCGATGAAGCAGTCCGGCATCCGGCTGATCGAGGCGAAGGTCGGCGACCGGTACGTGCTGGAGGAGCTGAGCGCGGGCGGCCTCGCACTGGGCGGCGAGCAGAGCGGGCACATCGTCATGCCGGCCTTCGCGACGACGGGCGACGGCGTGCTCACCGGCCTGCATCTGATGGCGCACCTGGCGGCCAGCGGCAAGTCGCTCGCCGACCTCGCCGCCGTGGTGCACAAGCTGCCGCAGGTCCTGATCAACGTACGGGTCGGCGACCGCGAGGCCGGAGCCGCGGCCCCGACCGTGCAGGCGGCGGTGGCGCTGGCGGAGAACGAACTGGGCGAGACCGGACGGGTGCTGCTGCGTCCGTCGGGAACCGAGGCCCTCGTACGGGTGATGGTGGAGGCGGCGACCGAGGAGCAGGCGCGGTCGGTGGCTGAGCGGATCGCCGACGAGGTGCGGGCGGCCAGCCCGGCCTGAGCCAGTCCAGCCCGAGCCGGCCCGGCCTGATGTCAGGCGGGGCGGCTCAGTTTGGTCAGGCGCCGGGCGGCCTCGTCGATCACGTCCTCGCGTTTGCAGAACGCGAAGCGGATCAGGTGCCGTCCGGCCTCCCGATGGTCGTAGAAGACCTGTGTCGGCACGGCCACAACCCCACAGCGCCCGGGTAGCGCCCGGCAGAAGTCGATGCCGTCGGTGCCGCCCAGCGGGGTGATGTCGGCGGTCACAAAGTAGGTGCCCTCGGACGGCAGGACGGTGAAGCCGGCCTCGGTGAGCCCGGCCACCAGCCGGTCGCGGCGCGACTGCAGGGCCGCGCGGAACGTCGTGAAATAGTCGTCCGGCAGGCCCAGCGCGACGGCCACGGCCGGCTGCAGCGGGCCGGCGTTGACGAAGGTCAGGAACTGCTTGACCCGCTGCACCGCGGACACCAGCGACGCCGGCCCGGTGGCCCAGCCGACCTTCCAGCCGGTGCAGGAGAACGTCTTGCCGGCCGACGAGATCCGCAGGGTGCGCTCGCGCATACCGGGCAGGCCGGCGAGCGGGACGTGCGGTTCCGCGGCGTCGGTGAAGACCAGATGCTCGTAGACCTCGTCGGTCACGGCGAAGGCGTCATGCTCGCGGCACAGCTCGGCGATCAGGCTCAGCTCGGCGGCGGTGAAGACCTTGCCGGTCGGGTTGTGCGGGGAGTTGAGCAGCACAAGGCGGGTACGGGGGCCG
>Ga0207668_10000541_pt1 | contig 23747 bp, 29 predicted proteins | sample KBSS43metaG_FD_184323 | JGI IMG/M metagenome (GOLD analysis project Ga0207668, IMG submission 184323) | Switchgrass rhizosphere microbial communities from Kellogg Biological Station, Michigan, USA - KBS S4-3 metaG (SPAdes) (version 2) | ecosystem: Host-associated > Plants > Roots > Rhizosphere...
CAAGGCTTCAAGATGGTCGCTCAAACTGAACAGGGACTTCGGATCCACCACGGCTCTCCATGATCGTTCTCGATCAATGAATCACCTTCGACGCCAAAACTCCATCGGTTTTTGCGGGTGTCCAGCTGCCGGTCCCGCCCGCTGATCCGACATTGACCTTCTCGTCCGGGGGCAGGTGAGCAGATAAACCCCTCGGGCGCAAGCCGGCTGACCCCGCACTGGAGGGGCCGGTACGCGTACGCATCAGACCTGATCGCGTCATGCGTTCAATCGGGTTGGAATTTCGCCGGCGTGTGGCAACGCCCGCAAACCATGGAAACGACGGCTCCCCCCAGCGTTGAGATGGCAAGGAGATGATCATGACCGATAAACCAGATCCAGATAAGGAAGCTGCTGACAACCGGGGTAAGCGTGCAGTGCCCGGGTCAGGCGAAGTTAAGGGCAGCGGCGCCGGCGCCGGAGGAGGGGGCAATCCCGAGGATGTCGATGACGATGCAGCCGGGGGCGGTAGCGCGAAGCAAGTCGGCGACGGGAAAATTGCCGATGGCTGATCCCACAATTATCGAGATGCACCATAATCTTCCACGTGACGAGGTTCGTCGGCGTATGGCGTCTTGCGTCGGCGACCTTCCAAGGCATATCCCAGGTGGCATCGCCAGCGTCACATCATCCTGGCCCACCGTCGATCGCATGCTCGTCGATGTTACTTCGATGGGTCAAGTCATTCCCTGCACGCTCGACATAGAAGATGACCTGGTGCGAGCCAGCGTCACTTTGCCTGGAATGCTGGGGCTGATCGCGGGTCCGATTGAAGTGTTGGTGCGGCAGCGCGGTGAGGATCTCCTGCTCGAAGGCCAAGTGAGCAGGTAGGAAGAACGATCCCAACGCGGGTCGCCGCCGAACGACCAATCTCTGTGGTAACGTCATTTGCCGTAAATGCTATGTTTGGCCCCGCGGTAGTCCAGTAGAAGTGATTCAGCGGTTCTGGTTTTTGAGGCAAGATCTGTTTTTTTTCTGAGGAGGATTTAATGACCTACCAAACGCCACAAGAATTGCCTGAGGTCGATGCGGTCACCGCAGAAGAAACGGCTTTGGGAATGACTGATGAACAACTTTGCAACGCGTGGAATGCAGTTCACGACATTGAAAATCTGACTGATTTGGAAGTCGCAATCCAATCCGAATTCGGCAGGCGGAACATGCAAGTCTGATCGCATAATGGAAGGATCTAATCAATCCGGAAGCGTCATCATACCGGTTACTTGGCCATGCATAACTCTGTGCGCTATAAATGGCTCGTGTCGAGATATTGTCTCAGCGACCTGCTAGGGATAGTTTCTGTCGAACATAAATAGGCTTGAGGCGGATAAGCGTTTGCAGACCTGCCAGCCCTGTTATTCTATACCTTTTTATCTCGATGACTCTTGGACCCGTTCTAATGCGCCATGCGTTCGGCCTGAACAAAAGGAGAGAGAAATGAAAACGATAATCTTAAGTATTGCCGTAGCCGTTTTATTTAGTGGAATTGGGCCCGCTGCGGCACAGGATCACAATCCTGCAATTAAAGACAGCACCGTAACCCAGGTAAGCCATGCTGCCGATGGTGCGAATTCGTTCACTGAGGACCAAGCGAAAGGACGTATTGGCAAGGCAGGCTACAGCGACATCACGGATCTCAAAAAGAGCGATGATGGCCATTGGGTAGGTTGGGCTACGAAGGATGGCAAAAAAGCGCACATTGCACTCGACTATAAGGGCAACGTCACCACGGCTGTGAGCAAAAAGTAATTGGAGATCTGATAATGACAAAGACCGTAACGAGGCTCTTCGATGATTATGGTGAAGCACGCACAGCAGTTCGGGCCCTTGAGAGTTCGGGGTTTGCGAGAGACGACATCAGCATAATTGCAAATAAGAACGTCCATGGGGGGCATGACAGGGATAACGATGATATTAACGAGGACGGCGACGTCACCCGGGGGGCTACCACTGGCGCAATACTGGGCGGCGTAGGCGGCCTTCTAGCGGGATTAGGCCTCCTGGCGATCCCAGGTCTTGGACCTATCGTGGCGGCCGGCTGGCTAGCGTCAACTGCTGCAGGCGCTGCCATCGGTGGTGTTGGCGGCGCAGCGACCGGTGGCATTGTAGGTGCATTGAAGAATTCAGGCCACGATGACGACGAAGCAAACGTATACTCAGAAGGCGTTCGTCGCGGAGGCACACTGGTCAGCGTGCGGGTTCCTGACGACCGCAGGGCTGAAGCTGAAGCCGTTTTACTCGAGCATAATTCTGTAGATGCTGAAACGAGAGGCGCTGCATATCGAGAAAGTGGCTGGAGCTCGTTCGACCCCGAAGCCGAGCCTTATACGGGAGACGAAATTGCTGCTGATCGAGCACGGTACCCCAGATAGTCCCAAACCCTTGGGTAGGCACTACTGAGTTGGCAATCGCGCAGAATGAAATACCAAGGCATGCCATGAACGAAGCCGGTGTGGCAGCGACATGTATGCCCAACAATCTTGCAAAAGCGATGTCGATGTCTCTTTAAAAAAGGCCGCCCGATGGGCGGCCTTTTCCATTGTCAGCCGATAACGGCCAAGCTTAACGAGCAGACCTCGTAGTGAAGGCCATGTTCACAGACTTTGCCGTGACCAGCGTTTGACGATGAGACAATTGACCACCTCCTTTCGTTCGTTGACGATGAACTAAATATGGGTGCCTTGTGATGAGCGACAACCCCTTGGCCCTTGTTTTCCCGTCTGTGCCATAGAACCACCGCGTTCACTTGACGAAGTTCGACGATGACCGGGGAGCTGACAGCGTTAAAGTAATGACATGTCACGCCGTCAATCGATTTCAGCGAACGTGCTGCCATTTGCTATTCCAGTAGCGGCTGGTCAGTTTTTGAATAAGATAATGAGCAAAACTGCCGCTGATTCTGACGTGAGATTTAACCAGAGGTCAATTTTTGCCCTCCGCAAAGGCGCCGTTCGCCCGCAGCTGCCTTACAATACCATTATAAGCGGCGTGTAGCCCCTGACTGCGCCCAATCTCATGGTCTGAGCCGGCCGCGTCCCAGAAAGACAAAAGCCACTCATCCGGGCAACGCGAGCGAAGCACCCAGAGCGCCAGCCCGACGCCGCGGGTCTGAGCCTTGCCCTCGATCGCTGTAGCTTCGCGCAGGACACTGAGCGCGCGTTCGATCGTTCCATGCGCACGCGCATTGCCGTCAGTGGAAGTCATGGCTGCGGATGCGCACTATTTCTTGCTGCTCCTGGATTGTGCCGAACGGCGCCGAAGCAAGGGTGCGACCACTTGGGAATGCTGGATCCCGCGGATCAGGCCCGCCGCCATGGGTTGCTCCATCGCCTCGGCCGGGCGCAACCGAAAAGTCCATGCGCCCGATCGAGCGCAGCAAGCTGTCATGGTCCGTAATGCGGTCGCAAATGATATGGATGACCTCGCCTTCCTTTTGTAGCCGGCCGCGCATCGCGATCATGGAGGCCGACATGACCTGGCGGCGATAGATTTCAAACCGATCGGGCCAAAGTATGCCCTGGGCGACACCGGTCTCATCCTCGATCGTCACGAACAACACGCCTTTTGCCGAACCGGGCCGCTGGCGCACGAGGATGACACCGGCGACCTCCACATTGCGACCGTCCTTGATTGACGTAAGATCGGCGCAGCGCACAATCTGCCTGGCATCGAGCTCGGAGCGCAGAAATTGGAGCGGATGACCACGTAGCGAAAGTTGGAGCGACCGATAGTCTTCGACGACTTCATGTCCGGCATTCATGGCGCGCAAGGCTACTTCAGGTTCGATACCTTCAGAGGAGAACTTGCTGTCGCGCACATCAGCAGCTGCAAAGAGGGGCAGGGGGGCTTCGCCCAGTCCCTTGACTTTCCAAAGCCCCTGACGCCGATTTTCAGCGATACAGTGAAAGGCGTCCGCTTCGGCCAGCCGCTCAATGGCAGCGCGCGGGGTGCCGGCACGTCGCCAAACCTCTTCGACACTGTCGTAAGCTGTGGGCCCGCGTGCCGCGACGATGGCTGCGCCATGGACGTTTGCGAGGCCTCGTATCATGCGCATGCCAAGCCGCACCGCCAGAGTAGGCCCGTTGGCCTTTTCCAACGTGCAATCCCAGTGGCTGTGGTTGACCGAGACCGGTCGCACCTCGACGCTATGGTTTCTGGCATCGCGGACGATCTGCGCCGGCGCGTAGAAACCCATGGGCTGGGCATTGAGAAGGGCCGCACAAAAGACATCGGGATGATGATGCTTCATCCAGCAGGACGCATAGGCGATCTTTGCAAAGGAGGCGGCATGGCTTTCGGGAAAGCCATAGCTCCCGAACCCCTCAATCTGCTTGAATGTTCTTTCCGCAAAATCCTTGGGATAACCGCGTGCAATCATCCCGCCGACCAGCTTGTCGTAAAAATGCGAGACGCCGCCAGTGAGCTTGAACGTCGCCATGGCGCGGCGCAGCTGATCGGCTTCCTGCGGGGTGAACCCCGCGCCGACGATGGCGACCTTCATTGCCTGTTCCTGGAATAGCGGCACACCCAATGTTTTTTCCAGCACGGCGCGCAGCTCGGGTCTGGGATATTCCGAATTTTCCTTACCCTCGCGCCTGCGCAGATAGGGGTGGACCATGTCGCCCTGGATCGGACCGGGTCGTACGATCGCCACTTCGATGACCAGGTCATAAAACTTTCGTGGCTTCATGCGCGGCAACATCGACATCTGCGCACGGCTCTCGATCTGAAACACGCCAAGCGTGTCGGCTTTCTGGATCATGGCATAGACGGCGGGGTCATCGTCTTGCAGATCCGCCATCGTCACACGGATGCCCTTTTCCTGCTCCAGCAAGTTGAAGGCTCGGTTCATGCAGCCGAGCATGCCAAGCCCAAGGACATCGACCTTCATGAATTTGAGCGCGTCGATATCATCCTTGTCCCATTCGATGATCTGGCGATCTTCCATGCGTGCTGGCTCGATAGGAACCAAATCATCAAGCCGGTCTTGGGTCAGCACAAACCCACCGGGATGTTGGGACAGGTGCCGGGGTGTGCCGATCAACTGGCGGGCCAGGTCAAGGGTCAGCTTGAGCCGATGATCCTCGGCGTTGAGGTTGAGGCTCTCAATCTGCTCCTGCGGAATGCCATCCATGCTCCAGCCCCACACAAGCCCGGTCAGCATTTTCGTGAGGTCACGCGGCAGTCCAAGCGCCTTGCCAACTTCGGCAACAGCGCCCCTCGTGCGGTAGCGGGTCACGACGGCAGTGAGGGCCGAGCGATCCCGGCCGTAGGTTTTGTAGATCCACTGGATAATCTCCTCGCGGCGTTCATGCTCGAAATCGACGTCGATGTCGGGCGGCTCTCGCCGCTCGCCGGAGACAAACCGCTCGAACAGCAATTCATGCTGGATCGGATCGATCGATGTGACGCCAAGCAGATAACAGACGCAGCTATTGGCCGCCGATCCGCGCCCTTGGCACAGGATGCCGCGTCGTCGGCTTTCAGCGACGATCGAATTGACCGTCAAGAAGTAGGGCGCGTAACCGAGCTGGCCAATCAGCTTCAACTCATGATCGATCTGGGCACGGTACCGAGGAGGGATGCCTTCAGGAAATTTGGCTGCAGCTGCATCCTCAGTAAGCGCGCTTAACGCTTCCTGCGCTGTCCGACCTGCGATGACCTGCTCATACGGATATTGGTACTGGATTTCGCCAAGGTCGAAACGACAGGCGCTGGCGATATCCGCGCTTGCCTGGATCGCATCCGGGAAAGCGGCAAAGCGGCGCTCCATTTCCGCAGGCGATTTTAGGTCACGATCGAGGAAGCGCTCGCGCCGGAAACCCAGTTCGTCGATGGTGCATTTTTCACGGACAGCGCTAACCACATCCTGGAGCGGCCTTCGCTCTGAACTATGGTAGAGGATGTCGCCTGTCGCAACGCTCCGAACGCCGGCTCCCCGCGCCAGTCCGTCAAGCTCATGAAGTCGTTCTGCGTCGCCAGGCCGTCGCCGTATCGACAGCGCGCAGTAGCTGCGCAGACCAAAGGCAGTCCTGAGCTCACGAAGATGCCCTGCCGTCTCTTCATTGGGCATGTCGGGCAGAAGGATACCGATTATATCGTCGGCATGGGCGACGATGTCGCTCCAGCCCAATATGCACTTGCCTTTGCCGCCGCGCCCTTTGCCGATCGAGAGCAGCCGCGTCAGCCGTGACCAAGCCTGGCGATTGCAGGGATAGAGCAGCAATACGCGACGATCGATAAGATCGACCCGTGCGCCCGGGATCATGCGGACACTGGTCGCCTTTTGCCCATCCCAGCCGCGCACGACGCCGGCGACAGAATTGCGATCGGCCAGTCCCAGCGCCGTATGGCCCAGCAGAGCGGCGGCCGAGAACAGCTCCTCGGGCGAGGACGCGCCGCGCAGAAATGAGAAATGGCTGGTGATCTGGAGTTCGACATAGGTCGTCATCAGCCGAACACGCCATGCATGTACCAGCTAAGATCGCCAGTCATATCTTCTACGCCGTCACCGCGGCGGAACAGCCAGAACCGCTGGCCTTGCTCAGCCTCGACCCGGAAATAGTCACGGACGGCCCACATCTCCTGCGCATTGCGCCACCATTCGCCGTGGACGCGCTCGGGGCCGTCGCCTGCCACGACCCGGAAATCTTGCCGACGCCAGGTGAACCGGCGCGGCGGATGATCTGGCAGCAATGCAACGACATTTGAAAGGGGCTCTGGCTTTTTGAGCAGTCGCGCGGGTCTTTTCCAGTCTGGCCAGCCTTTTGGTATCGCCAGCGGCGACACGCGCTGCACCGCACGTTCGGGTACATCGCTCTCCCGACTGGATAGGCGGAACAGTGCAGATTGACCGGCGCGCGTGGTGAGCTGATCGACCAGCGTAGCGATGTCGCAGTCCTTGCCTACATCCAGCAAAGTATTGACTGCCTGGGCGCCAAGCGGTTCATGGTGGGGGACGGCAAGATGCATCGTTTCAATACCCAGGCCAGGATCAAGTTCGGCCATTCTGAGCGCGAACATGCGTTTGAGGTGCCGACCATCGCGTGTCGCGCGCGAAGCGCCGACAGCGAGACGCTGGGCTTGGCCGTCCACGCGATCGCAGATGAGCAGCACGGTCCGTGCCCCAAGCCCATCGCCGCGAAGACGATCGACCAGTCTATCGACAAGATCACCAATCACTTGCGCGATGCTCTCAGGCGTACCGATGGGCTCTAGCAGGCTTAGCGTCACTATCGGCGAATCTACAGGTACGACCGGTGTTATCGGCTCGGCAACAAGGCCGCGCGCCTGATCAAGCCGTTCCACGACTTTAAGCCCGAGACGACGCGCCAGCGGACCGCGCGGCATGGGATAAAGATCAGCAATCCGTTCAAGCCCAAACCGGGCCGCTGCTATCAAGGCATCGGGCTCCAGCCGCAGGGCTGCAAGCGGAAGCGCGGCGATCGCTTCAGCTTCCTTGCCGCTTTCAAGCCTGGTTATCGCGCCAGGGCTGAACCGCGCCAGCGCATGGGCAGCCCCCGGCGTACCGGCGATGGCGATCCGGGCTGTGAATCCAAGTCGCTTGAGAAACGCCAACAATCGGCGGCAGAAATGCTCTTCACCGCCGAACAGATGCGTCGTTCCGGTAAGGTCGAACCACAGGCCATCGGCGCCGGAAACGCTGGCTGTCGGTGTCCATTTCCGCGCAGCGTGGATAGCGAGACGGTCCAGGAAAGCGCTGTCACCATCCAGCTGGGCCTCGTGCACCACCAGATCCGCGACCAGTGCGCGCGCATGCACAGCCGCCATGCCTGGCCGAAGACCAAGGTCCAGTGCGACCGGGCATGCCGCATTGATGACGTCCCGCTGGCCGGTGCGCGCGACGACCACGGTCGGTGTGCCCCATAGCGTCGCCCATGTTGGCGCAGGGGAGATTGCCGCAGACGTACCGTCGTCGGACCGCATCGCGCGAAACGGATGTTCGGCATGTTCGCTACGCCGGCCCATCTCACGCATGGTCGGGCGCTGATGCGCAGGCAGAGCATCAATGTCCGATTGGGACGGCCGGCGACTGATTGCGCCATCGTGCGCCCAGCGCGCACCCGGCCGCCAGCCACCGCCGCGCGGAACCGAGCAGGCGCCGGGATCATCATCGATCGGCGTGTCGAAGCGCGGCCCGGCTGCTCGCACAATGTCAGGCGGCGTGACGGGATGCTCGTTCCTGCGCAGGCGTTCGATCGCCAGTTGCGGCAGGAAGAGCGAGGCGACCCTTTGCATCGCACGCCTCCAGTTCGAGTGAAAAGGGATTGCCGTTCCTTTGGCGGACCAACTCTACCAACCAGCGCGCTCGACCAACGCCTGCCCAGGGCGTGCGTTCGGAGGGAAGGCAACCGACGCGCCACCGCGTCATCGCGGACGATGGACTTGTCAGCGGACAGCGATCGCGCGTGCGGTGGCGACGGTAGAGCAGCATCGGCGTTTTTCCGTCTGATGCAGCGAGCTGCAACCGACGCGTTGCAGTCATATCGGCCGCTTTCACCTCGGCAATGACGCAGGCGAGCGATCCATCACGCAGTGCGTCTTCAGCCATGGCAAGCACTTCAATGTCCTTGCGGCCCTGGCCATATAGCAGCTTGTCCGGGGCCAGTCCGACCTGTTCAAGCCCGGGCGCGTAGAGATCGAAGGCCGTGGCTGTCCAGAATATGGTGACGCCGTCCTGGTCCGCCAGCTGCGCCGCTATGCCGGCAATGAAGAGCGTGGCAGCTGCGTCATCGTTCAGCGTCGCCGATGCAGCGCCGAATTCGTGAAGCCCGCCCAGGTCGAGCCCGCGATCTGCTAAATGCGCATCGACCTCGGCCACGCCGAACGCAAACGTCGGCCCTCGCTTCGCGCGCGCATCTGCCACCTGCTCGCGAAGCGCGACAAGCTCTTTGGCTAAAGGCCGGGGCAGGGGCGTGACTTGGGCGGACATAGGGATACACGACTCAATTGTTCCCTATATGTTCCACTCAAGAACGGCTCGCCGTCAAGGCACTTGCGACGACATGATCGTTCCTGGTCGCAGTGCCATCCTTGCTCGGCTCGTGCTCTGTCGGCCGCTCAAACCCATATTCATCTGATTTCCTAGATGCGCATTGTCGACGGACACGTTATGTTCCTACCAATGATTCCTTCTCTACAAACGCGCGCCGATGCGGTATCCAAGGATACCGCTTCGCCCGATTTCGTCGTGGTCGATGTCGAGACGGCGTGCTCAAATGTGAGCAGCATCTGCCAGATCGGCATCGTCGGCTTCAAGGACGGCGTTGAGGTCTTCGAATATGAGACGCTGGTCGATCCGCTCGACCGCTTTTCGTCGTTCAACATCCGCATCCACGGCATCACCGGCGACCACGTCGTGGGGGCGCCCACATTCGCCGACATCCATGCGGCGATCGGTGGCCATCTGGGAGGTCGGATCACGGTCGCGCATTCCTATTTCGACAAAGGTGCGCTCGGCGCTGCCTGTCGCATCCATCGTCGGCCAGTGATCGAGACGACATGGCTCGATAGTGTGCGGGTGGCGAAACGTGCCTGGCCGGAACTGTCCAGCCATCGGCTGAACGTGCTGACAAAGTTCTTGGGCGTCAAACACAAGCATCATGACGCGCTCAGCGACGCCCGAGCCGCGGGAATGGTTATTGTTCGGGCAATCGAGCACACCGGGATCGAGCTCGCTGGCTGGCTCGCGCCCGTAGCCTCGCGTGGCGGCCCGGCGCCGAAGCCCGCTCTGGTCGGTCCGCTGAAGGGACAGCGCATCGCGATCATCGGAGCGCCCCGGGATGGAGTGCTTGCCCAGTGCCTTGCTTGCGAAGGGGCGCGCGTGGTCGCTGCGGTGGGTTCCACTACGACGATGCTGGTCATCAGCAACGACCAGCCGTTCGGCCGCTTCGTCACATATCAGGCAGAGCACCGCAAAGCTGAGGAGATGCGGCGCAGCGGTTCGCCGATTGAGATCCTCCTTGAGGAAGAGATCCGGCACAGGCTGGCGCTTCCCCTCGCTTCTTGAGACTGCGGGGCGACTGCTGACATTCGGTCGACCGGCGTGATGAGGATTACCCAGGCGTAATCGTCGGAAAACGCAAAGCACCGTCTGGACGGCGTCGCAGCGCTACAGAAAAAGAAGACGGCAGAGCCGGAGAAACCCAACCCGCCGGCCAAGCCCCGGCCCAAGCCGAAGCTTCAACCATGGTGGGCGAAACTCGACGAGGCCGTAAAGGCGCTCGCCGAGACCTCGCGCGTCAGGAGCGGGAGAAACAGGAAATCCGCGAACGCGAGCAAGCCCTCGAGCGGGAGCGCAGCGCGCATGCCAAACAGTCGGATCGCGCAGCTATGATATAGTTCGGTGAGGCTTTTGGCCATGTCACGATTGTTCTCTCTTCGTTCCCAAGTTATATAAACGTGAGACTCATAGCTTCAGGGAATGGGAGGCCATGTCGAGACTGCACATCATTGCTGCTTCCGTCTCCGACATCGCGACGCATTTTGGCGTGGCGCCGGTCCCGATGCTCGATGTGCCGACCGAAACCACCGAAGGGGCAGGGGGGCTTGCCGTCTTCGAGCGCAACGGACGCCGCCTGCTCAAAGCCATGGACTGGGGCTTTCCGCGGCTGACCCGCGTCATGCGGGAGCAGGGCGATCCGCCGGGGCGGATCGGGCTTGTGGCCGACCTCACCAATCCGCTCTGGGCTGATCTGGTGGTACATCCCCGCTATCGTTGCTGATTCCCATCAGCCATTTCGCCAATCCTGATGGCATCCCGGGCGAGAAGACGCGAACCTGGTATTCGGTGAAGAAGCAGCCAATCATCGCCTGGGCGGGCTTTTGCCGCAACGTGCCGGACTATGGGCCGGTCTATGCGGGCATGACCATGGAGGCCAACGCTGCCGTTGCGCCCACCAATGACCGGATGCCTGCGCTGCTTGACCCGCACGACCATGATCGCTGGCTCCATGGCTCAATCCGGGAGGTCATAGACTTTCAGTTCCGCGCGCCCTTTGCCGCCAACCGGATGATTGTAGAAGAAACCGAAGATCTCTGGCGCAGCGGCAAGGGGCCAGTCAGCGCGCGACCGCAACTGGCGTTCCTGTGAAAAAGGCCTGATCAGAGATGCTGGACCTGTTCGACACACTTGTCCTGCCCGGCTTTGCCAGCAGGGAGGATGTCATCACCGCGGCAGAGGAAGCCAAGCTCATCGCGCGTATCGACGCGCAATCGCTCACACCGTTCAAATTTCAGGGCTGGACGGGCAAGCGGCTGACAACATCCTTTGGCTGGCACTATGATTTTGACAGGGCGCATTTTGGGCCGACCGATCCCATGCCGTCCTGGCTGCTCTCGTTACGTGAGCGCGCTGCAGGCTTTGCCGGGGTGAGTGAAGAGACGCTCGTTCAGGCCCTGCTGATCCGCTATGATGTGGGCGCTGGCATTGGCTGGCACCGGGATCGCCCTGTGTTCGAGCATGTCGTCGGCTTCTCCCTGGGTGCCCCGGCAACGATGCGGTTCCGGCGGCGTAATTCCAATGGCTTTGACCGGGCTTCTGCGCCGCTTGCGCCGCGTGCGGCCTATCATCTCGCAGGCGAGGCGCGGCATGTCTGGGAGCACAGCATCGCCGAGATGGATGTGACGCGCTGGTCGATCACCTTTCGCAGCTTCACGGAAAAAGCGCTCTGATCGCTGTGCCAAAACTGATATTTAGGCGCGATGTGTAATTTGTACACTCTTCGAAAAAGTGCAGCAGAGGTTGCAGCGCATTTCAATGTTAGCGACCCGACGCTGTCGAACGCTCCGGAAGAGGTCTACCCCGGATATCCCGGCATGGTTGTCCATGAGGTGGATGGCGTAAGGCGCATGCAGTCAATGGTCTGGGGCTTCCCGCTTCGTTTGAAGACGATGAAACCGGATGCGAAGCCCAAGCCGGTCAACAATATCGCCGACCTCACCAAGCCGATGTGGATCGGCCTGGCGCACAGGCCACCATGGCGATGCCTGATTCCGGTCACGCACTTTGCCGAAGCAGAGGGACCCAAGGGCGCGAAGACCCGCACTTGGTTCAGTGTGAAGGATCAGCCGATCTTTGCCTGGGCTGGGCTTTGGCGGGTGAGCGATGAATGGGGGCCGGTTTGTTCTGGGGTCATGACCGACTGCAACGAGGCGATCCGGCCTGTTCACAACCGCATGCCAGTCCTTCTTCACCAAGACGAGTATGATCAATGGCTGCGAGGCAGCTTTAACGATGCTGTGGATCTTCAGAACAGGTGTTTCCCAGACGCGCTGATCGAAATGGCGCAAACGTCTGAGCTCTGGGTCAAGCGAGCCGGGCGGGCGGCGGAAGTAGAACAGAAGTTGCTTTGAAGGTTCATTTACTCTGCCAAATCTCAACTTCGAGGTTGTGAGCTTAAATGCGGAAAGCTTGACGAGGTGTCTGGAGAAGAACAGCAATTCTTCTCGTTGACACCTATAATTTTATCTTTTGATGCAAATGTCGCCGCCAAAAAAATGAAAGTGCAATTTCACGACGAAAACATTATTTGGATTGTATATATTCACATAGACATGTGGATGGATCTGTGACTAAATTCGCAGATGGACGAGAAATTGAGAACTGCCAATCGACTAGAGCAGAATCCGATCAATCTGGTTCATATCCTGTTGCGGTGAAATAATTCGCGCACTCTTCGGGAGTGAAACGGGGCAGTGCATCGCGGATAGCATCCCAGAGTTCCGGGACGGTTCGAGCGGCGACTTTTCGCAGGATGGCCTTGAGTTTCGAGAAGGCGTTTTCGATCGGGTTGAAGTCGGGACTATATGGCGGAAGGAACAGCATGCGCGCACCAGTTGCTTCGATGGCCTCGCGGGCGGCCATGGTTTTGTGGGCTGGCAGATTGTCGAGGATGACGATGTCGCCCGGCCGCAGCGTTGGCGCCAGAACCTGCTGGGCATAGGCAGCGAACCATTCCCCCGTCATAGGGCCGTCCAGAACCATAGGCGCGGTCATGCCCGTTAAGCGCAACGCGCCGATGAAGGTTGTGGTTTTCCAATGGCCATGCGGGATTGGCGACCGACACCGTATGCCGCGCCTTGCCCGTCCTCGCAGGCGCGCCATCTTCGTTGACGCGCCGGTTTCATCGATGAATACTAAGTGTTCGGGATCGAGATTAGGCTGGGCCTTGAACCATGCGCGCCGCCGCGCGAGAACGTCGGGCCGCTCCTGCTCGCTGGCGTGCGCCGTTTTTTTTGACCGTCATCGAGTGACGGTCGAGGAAACGCCAGATGGTGCTCGGTGCGAATACGGCTCCATGCTCCGATCGAAGCATCTCGGCTAATTCAACCAGTGTGATGTCCACCTGCTTCTCGATCGCACCCAAAATGGCATCGCGATGGCCTTCAATCCGTCGCGACCGCATGTCGCCACCCTGAGGCTTCGCCCTTGTCGACCCACTCTCTCGCCATTCGCGAACCCAGCGAACTGCGCTCGCCGCTGCAACTCCAAAACGCTCGCCTGCCGCGCGCCGTGACAGGCCGCCGTCAACTGCTGCAATTACCCGTGAGCGCAAATCCTCTGAGATGGACTTCGTCATGCCAGGCTGGCCTCCTCATCCAGCTAACATGGTGAATCAGATTTTCCAGTCCAAGGAAAGCCCTACGATTCAGTATGATCGGATTATGCTCTAGATGGGCAAGCGGCCCAGGAAATCAGTTTGGCCCCAAGCCAAGATTTGGCAGCCAAGGCGGATCGTTTGCGTGGGTTTACTAAATCTGTGCGGACGCTCAGCTTGCCATTCTTGAGAAACTGAATTGTCATTCGAGAGTTTGGCAAAGGATTTTTACGCGCTTAGAAAACTGACAGCGATATTTTTATATGAAAGCTGTCAATCGGGCCCGCAATAGTCAAGATCAAGCAAGATTTTCGGCCTTCTTTCAGGCTGGAATGGCTAGGTGTAATGCCTTTCTTCTTCAGTTAGTAATATCCTCTTCGAAATTCACGTGGCACGCAATTCAATCAGCTTGTGCCAGAGGCAGGTGAATGGATAGAGGATTATCCCAACCAGTGCTGTGATCAAACTTTCCATTATTTCGCCCCCTTCTATTATTGGCATTTTCCCAGCCAGCGCGTCTTACACCGGTGAACGTACTTTAAGATGAGCCAGGAGATGGAGCAGGTGCTGGCCACTGATAGCGTTAAACTTTTTCAGAATATGCATGGTGTAGAACAGATAAGAATGACTCAAATTGCAAGTGGCTCGCGGGTCGCCAAGCTATAGCCGTTGCCGCTCGCCAGAACATGCAGCCGGACTCCGAACATCGATAGTGCCTCCTCGCGGCCGCCTTCGGCTATGTTCGAGTGCGATACTCCGGTGCCGTCAACGATGTAGACCGCGCCGCGGCCTACGACTTCAAAACGGTCATCTTCAATAACAATCGCGGTATCTTCGTCGATACCGATGCCCAAGACGCGCGGGTTATGGGCCACAGCCCCAAGAAGGCGGCCAATGCGCCCCCGCTCGGCGAAATGTTGATCGATGATGACGTCGCGGATCAACCCTAACCCTGGCGCCATGTGCAAATCGCCAATTCGGTACGACTCAGCGCTCGTGCCACGCACAAGCATTGTCTCACTCATAACCGACGCACCAGCAGACGTCCCGGCGACGAGGCCCCCGCGCGCGTAGAGCTGGCGGACCGCTTGCTCTACCGGCGTGTCACCAATTTGGCTCGCAATACGTAACTGGTCGCCGCCCGTAAAGAAAATGCCGGCCGCGCCTTCCAGGATCGCTTGGGTATTGGCTGATAGGGTCTCGTCGCGCTCGTTCACATAGAGCTCAATCAGATCGGTAATGCCAATCGCTGCGAACGCGTTCTGGTAGCTCTCGAAGTAGCCCTTTGGCTCATGGCTGGCCACCGTCGCGATCACGAGCTTGCCACCTCCAACGCGCTTGGCGACCTCTTTCAAGATTTCACGGTCGCCATCCTTATCCTCATGGCCGCCTATGACGATCAAGGTGCCGGGCTTAGCTGTCATTCACTACATCCTCATATTCCGACATTTCTACACCCGCGCGCGGGTCAGGCATGCGATCGTTGGCCATTGCGACGGCAAACTGCTCGCTGTTGAAGGCAACGCCAAACCGGCCATCTTTGCCAAGCGCGATGATCCCGGCTTCGCCGCCCACGCGCGCGAGCGAAGTAAGCGCGGTGCGGGCAGCGTGAGCCGGACCAAATGTTTCAAGCGCTCGCATCACGCGAGACGCAAGTGTGACGCGGATGATGCTCTCGCCATCGCCGGAAATTGCCACCCCTCCGATCATATCATCGACATAGAAACCGCAGCCGGCAATCGGCGCGTCACCGACGCGGCCCGCCAATTGATCGGTCAGTCCGCCTGTCGAGGTCGCCACTGCCATGCGACCGAAGCGGTCGAGCGCGACGCAGCCGACCGTATCATGCTGCTTTCCGGCGTGGCGCAGGTCGACACGTTCCGATGCGCCGGCATCGAGGGCGGTCCCCTTGCGCACGGCAAAAGTGCGAGCGCCTTCCCCCACGAGTAGCACCGGCAGTTCATCAAGAAGCATTCGCGCTATCTCAACCGGGTTGCGGACGCCTATGAGGCCTGCGACGGCGCCGATATTGAGATGCGTGCCTTCCATGATAGCCGCGTCGAGTTCATAGTCGCCATCGGCATTGGGCACTGATCCCGTGCCTGCATTATATGTTGGATCATCCTCTAGCGCCTTGACGACGGAGATCACCGCATCGAGCGCATTGCCACCATCGCGCAAAATTCCGACGCCGATCGCTGCGGCGTTCTGGCACCCGACGCGATTGCGCTCGCGCTGTTCTAGTGGGATTGAGCGCGCGCCACCATGCAGGATAATGGACCAGCGCTCAAACATCGATGAGCTCGGCTTGATACCAGACAGGCTCGAAGTGAGTCACGATGTCCCAGACCATGGCAACCTGCGAAGGGCTGAGCACCACGACATCGCCGCGCTGCGCCAGATTGAGTGCGAAGCGCGTAGCTTCAGCTTCGTCGATGATACGGTGGATCCGCGTTTCCGGCACACCGCCTTCAATCGCACCGCGCGACATCATCGCATTGATCTCACCACGCGGACGACCGCGACCGTCAGGAGTCTCGCGGAAGACCAATTCGTCAAAAATGCGTGCGGTCAGCTGCCCCATGCCGATCAGGTCCGCGTCACGCCGGTCGCCCGGAACGCTATAAGTGCCAATGAACCGGCGACCCGGCTGCCGCATAGTGTCGAGGAAAGCCGCCAGCGCTTGGACGGCTGCAGGATTGTGGGCGTAGTCGACGATCACCGTCACGCCATGGCGTTCCAGGATATTTAGGCGGCCGGGACTATCCTCCCAAGACGTCGTGAAGCTGGCAAGACCAGTGGCGATATCCTCTGACCGAATATCTATCGCCGCCGCAATTGCAGTTGCCGCGAGCGCGTTGGCAGTGTTGAAAGCCGCCGCACCTCCTTGGGTCGCTGGGATCTCAGCGGCGCCTATCACCTTGTGGCGCGTGCCATCTCGATAAAACACGATGTCCTGGCGATCATTCTCGGCGTCAAGGATCACCGCCATACCGCCCTCGGCGATGTGGCGATCCAGCTTTTCATCGCGTCCCTGCATAGAGAACCAGCAGATGCGGCCACGGGCGCGCCGGCTGATTTTCACGACAAGCGGATCATCGGCATTAAGGACGCTCACGCCGCGGCGTTTAACCGCTTCGACCACCACTGCCTTAACGTCGGCAAGGTCGCCAAGCGTGTGAATGCCCTTCAAACCCATATGATCTTCAGTGATATTAAGGACGCAACCGACATCACACCGGTCGAACCCTAGCCCCTCGCGCAAAATTCCGCCGCGCGCTGTTTCGAGCACAGCGGCATCGACGGTCGGATTGCCCAGGACCATACGAGCACTTTTCGGGCCGCTGGCGTCTGCAGCGCGAATGAGCTGGTCATTGATATAAATGCCCGATGTGCTTGTCAGACCGACATTTAGGCCCGAGGCGCGCAAGATGCGCGAAACCATGCGAGAGGTTGTCGACTTGCCGTTAGTCCCTGTGATCGCGATTACCGGAATGCGGCTAGCGCGGGGTCGTGGAAACAGATGATCGACGATCGCTTGGCCCACATCGCGCGGCTGACCCGAGGTCGGCGCCAGGTGCATGCGTAGGCCTGGCGCGGCATTAAGTTCCACAATCCCACCACCGGTCTTTGAGACCGGACGCGTGATATCCGGCGACAGGAAATCCAATCCAGCGACATCGAGCCCGACCGCTGCGGCGGCCTGCTCGGCGACGAAGATGTTTTCGGGGTGAACGGTGTCGGTGCAATCCTCTGCCGTCCCGCCGGTGGACAAATTCGCGGTGTCGCGGATACGCACCTTCTGATTCAGCGCCGGAACAGACGCCGGGTCAAGGCCTTGAGCGTCAAGCACTGCTAGCGCAGCCACGTCCAGCGTGATCCGGGTCAGCATATTTTCATGACCAACGCCCCGCCTCGGGTCATCATTGGCCTCAGCAATCAGATCTGTGACCGTGCGGCGGCCATCGCCGACCACGGCGGCCGGGTCACGGCGCGCCACAGCGACCACTTTTCCGCCCACGACAAGAAAACGGTGATCGACACCGGGAAGCTGTTCCTCGACAATCACGCGCGGACCATGGCTGCGAGCAAGGGTGAACGCCGCCTCGAGATCGTCAGAATTGCCGATGTTGAGCGTAACGCCGCGACCGTGATTGGCGTTGAGCGGCTTGATGACCAGCGGCATACGCAACCGGGCCGCCTCGCGACGCGCATCCTCGATTGAGCGCACCAGTACGCCGCGTGGTACGGGCAGCGCGGCATCGGCAAGCAGGGTGCGCGTCAATTGCTTGTCGCCCGCGATCTCGACAGCAATATGTGCGGTCTCGCCGGTAATACTGGCGCGCAACCGCTTTTGACGACTGCCATATCCCAGCTGCAGCAGGCTATGCGTATCGAGACGTCGTACGGGAATGCAGCGTCGACGCGCCGCATCGACGATTGCCTGAGTACTCGGACCGAATGCCGATGCCCTGATGATTTTCGCCAGCTCCGCGACTATCGCTTCAACGCTGGCATCACCAGCCAGTATGCTTTGTGGTAGATGATGGAGGCCATCGAGCGTGGATAGATCGTCAGGAAGAAGTCCGCGCAATAATTGGAGCGCTTGAGCGCCAGCGAGCAATGCTGCGCGCTCATCGACATATTCATAGAGGACGTCATAGATGCCACTTTGACCGGGCACAGACCGTGTCTTGCCGCGTGAGACGCGCGCGCCAGCAAGCGATTGCAGCTCGATGGCGACATGCTCGGCGATATGACCGAACCATGTGCCGGTCTCGAGGCGTTCGACTAGACCGCCTGGCCGGCCCTTGCTGCAATGATGATTGCGCAGTCCCGGCAGCAGTGCGAGCAGCCGAGTGGAGAAGTCAGGGAGCGTATTGCTGGGTCTGGCTTCAAGAGCGCCAATATCGAGGCGGATACGAACCATTGGCCGCAAGCTGTAGAGATTGGGGCCGCGGTAAATGCTACGTTCGATGACGCGTAGCAACCCCCTGGCCGGATCCTGGCTAGATTGGATCGACGCTGGCACAACATGTGCGCCATCGTCCGTTGTCGCAGGGAAGAATATCGAATTCAATTCGGCGCACCCCAGGTCAAAGGTCAGGATACGCAAACGAACTGAAACATCGTTCGGGTGCGGCCACCGCCAGCTAAATTACTTTAAACCAGTTATATCCGGCCTCGATTTTGAAGGGGTGCCGCGCGTCCTCGTCAGCGCTTGCGGCCTCGCGGACGCGCTTTGCCCTTCGTCATGGGATCGGGCTTAGCTGGTGGGGTCCATCCCGCCGGCGGCGTGATACGCTGCTGGCTGGTTCCCAGCCCCATCTTGCCAAGCTGCTGACGAATTAATCCCGACGGATCGAATACATCAGCGTCAGCTTCCCCGCCGGCTGCACGCGTGAGGCTGATGCGGTCGCGTATCCGCGCCGCTTCCTCGAAATCGGATCGCGCGGCAGCGTCCTCCATAAGCTTTTGTAGTTCAGCGAGGCTGGCTGTCATCGTGTGCTCCCAACGACTACGCGGTGCAATTGGCTAAACGCCGCTGCCGATAAATGATATCCAGCGAGCGACGTCGTCTTCAAAAACTCCAAACCAGGAAATTAACGCGCCCATGAGCAAGATGGAGGCAATATCTCACATTTGCCGCTCTTCGAGCCCGTTCACGAAGAATCACTTTAAACTAAAGCAACTACGGGAACGGTGTGCTGCGTGCAGCGTAATGCTGACTATGCCAGCACCTCGCACACCGCTTTTCCCATGGCGGCATCACTCGCAATCGGACCGCGAAAGCGCCCTTGCACATCATGTATCCGACGCTGCATTTCCATGCGTCGGCGCTAAGGCTGCCCTGGCCAAGGGTACGCTTGCTGTGCTTGCCTGCAAAGCAATTGACAGCGCGTGGGACGATGTCCGCATCCACGATGCCCTGTCGCAGTTTGCAGCAGAATATCGCTCCGATCCCGGCTTATATCGCAGCCTGGCGGTTGTATTTGATGGTCCGAGCAGCATGAACGAAGAGCAATTTGAGGCAGCGTTGTGGACGCGTCTTCAGTCGCTTTCAGACAAGGACGTGTGGCGTGGACACGCTTATGACGAGACTGTCAGCAGCGATCCCGAAAACCCGCATTTCTCGCTTAGCTTCGGCGGCGAGGCCTTTTTTGTGGTCGGCCTCCATCCCAACGCAAGCCGACCTGCTCGGCGGTTTGCGCAGCCTACACTGGTGTTCAACCTGCACGACCAGTTCGAACGTCTTCGTGCCGAAGGCCGTTATGAAACAATGCGCGAGAAAATCCTTGTGCGGGATGAAGCGTTAGCGGGAACGCGCAATCCTATGCTGAGCCGCCACGGCGAGACGAGTGAGGCTCGTCAGTATAGCGGTCGTCCCGTTACCGATTCCTGGGCTTGTCCTTTCGCCTATCGTGGTAAAAAGACTGGCGCGCCAACGACAAAGACAAAAGCTGATCCACCCTTCAAGGCGGACGGCTGGCCAAGAGATAAAGGAAGCCGTGGGCTATGAATGGGCACGGCGTCACGGAAATCCCACCCCGCAGTGGCACGGCATTTGCTCTCGCTGCTGGGCAGGTTTTGACGGTCATCGACCCGAAGGGTGTACAAGTCGCCGATCTTTTGGCTTATAATGCCCACGATCTTCATGAGGTGATCTCATCGGGCCGAACGCTCGACTATGCTGAGACAATCCGGCTGACGACGGGTGACAAGCTTTATTCCAACCGATCGCGCGTGATGCTGGAAATTATTGACGATATGGTCGGGGTCCACGACTTCCTGCTTACGCCTTGCTCGGTCGACACATTTGCGCACTTCTATCCCGACGAACCAGCGCATCGCGGTTGTTTTGGCAATCTTGCATCTGCGCTCGAACCCTATGGCGTGACGCCCGACCGCATCCCTGTAGCGTTCAACTGCTTCATGAATGTGCCTGTTGACGAGACTGGAAAGCTAAAAGTTCTGCCCCCGCTCAGTAAAGCTGGTGACCATATTCAATTTCGTGCTGCGATGGATCTGGTGATCGGCTTAACGGCTTGCTCGGCACTTGCCTCTAATGGCGGTAGCTTCAAACCGATCCATTACCGGATCGATGAGGCCAAGATATGACCGAGCGACCAAACGCTACCTCGGACTGCTCCGGCCGCTATCGAGAGCGTGCGGGAGCTAGGATCGACTGATGTCCCTCTATTTTATGCATGTTGCTAATGACCGCGGTATTGCGATCGATGAAACCGGCCGTGACTTTGAAGGCGATGAGCTAGCCATTGCTGAAGCAAGTCGAGCGGCAGGTGCGATCCTCGCCGACGAGTTACAAGCGGGTGCCGATGGGGTTTCGCTAAAGGTCTATGTCGAGCACGTCGACAAACGTCGTGTCGCAACCGTATCGGTATCCGGATCGTTGACCTTCTGATGACGGATAATCTTCTCTCGACCGACGCTCTGGCTGAGGGGGCGTTGGCGCCATGGATCCGCCGTTTGCAGTTGCGCACTGAATTGGCTGACGCAGAGCTCGCTGCGCTTGCGAGCTTGCCGTTTGAGCGGCGCGTTTATGACACCAATCGCGATTTTGTGCGGCTAGGCGAATGCGTCACGCGCGCTTGCGTCATTGTCAACGGCCTTGCCGGGAGGTTTGACCAGACCGCGAGCGGCGCGCGTCAGATCACCGCGCTGCATATCCCGGGGGACGCGGCGGACCTCCACTCGGTGCCAGTGCCAAAGTCGAGTAACGCGCTTCAAGCACTCACCCGCACAGAGGTTGCGCATGTTCCTCATGGACCATTGCACACGCTCGTCGCTGATTACCCCAACATCGCCCTTGCATTCTGGCGGGATTGCGTCGTCGACGCCGCGATCCTGTCCAAATGGTCGCTCAATCTCGGTCGGGCTTCGGCGCGGCAGCGCATCGCACATTTATTGTGCGAACTGTCACTGCGCTACGGCGCGATAGGAAGGGATGGTCTTCGTTTTGACTTCCCCGCCACTCAAATTCACATCGGTGATGCGACGGGTTTGACCAACGTCCACGTCAACCGTGTTGTTCGCGAACTTAGCGAGGATGGGATGGCGCGAGTGCGCGGTGGCAGGGTCGAGATACTTAACTCGGCGGCACTAGCCAAAGAGGGTGATTTCGACGCAGCTTATCTACACTTGATAGGGCAGTAACCTGACGCGAACTTTATTGTGCCAGGTTGGCAACAAGAAATAGGCGGATAGTTATCTGCTGAGCGCGACGTCATTCATAAAACTAGCTTTGCTCTCAATATCCTAGTTTTTCTTATTTTAGATGATCAATTGATCCAGGAGATCAAGTAGGACAAATCTTATCTGAACCAGCACTTTCTTTTCACGATATGAAATAATGGATAGAGAATGATTGCCGTGCGTTGCGGTGTCATGGCCAGATCAAATTCCGAAACTGAACGCGCCGCGTGGGCCTGTGCAGCATTTATTTTTACAGGAGCATGGGGATGAAGCCCGAGAATTTTTGCGCAAGCGAGTGAAGATTCTGCGTTACGAGAGAAAGCCAGAGGCCATACAGCGATGCATTATGCTGCTTGATCGAATTAATCGGCTAACTGCATGGCCCCGCCATGAGCTTCTGAACTAGGCATCACCCTATTTAAGTCACCGTTAATATTGCTGAATATGTTCTAATTACAGCACGGACCTCTCAAGCTAGTGGGCGAATATCCGACTTTAAAGAGCTTGCAAATCTTGTTTGGCAGCATTTGCTTCGCCCATTCTCCATAGCGATTTTTGCCACTACACTAGCGGTGAAAACACTCGCGGCAATATTAAGTTTATTGCAAAGAATTTAGGTGGGCATCTGTTTGCCAACATGAAGGTGCGTAAAAAGGTTCTAAGAAGATCTGACAGATGACATTTACAGTCGTTCGCGGACAGCCGCTTGAACGTCGAATCGGTAGCAGGCTTCTCATTTTAAGTCGTAGCGATTGCGCGCCACGGATCGCCCTGTCTCCACACAAACGGAATAATCGACGGCAAATTTTGATGCGTGGAACAAAGCCAGGTTGCGCCTGCTCATAGTGTTTCATGCATTGCCGCTCGTGGGCGGCGAAATTTCATCAAAACGTAGATTAACTTTGGTGATTGGTATGAAACTCGATCGACGTACGGGAATTGATGGAGCGATAGGCCTGAATTGTCCCCACGCGAAGAGAGGTTTGTACCATGCCTGGCAATGAGAATGGCCTGGATCCTGAAAACGGCCAGTCCGAGGAGCTTCCCCGTCGCGGGCCAGCTGGCGACGTCCAGCCCAATGCGGATGACCTCGACCCGCGCACGCGCGGTGGCAAGCCACAAGAAGACGTAAAAGACCGGCCGTCCGTCGGTACTGTAACGCCTGAGGATTACCCCAAGGCCGATCGCGCTGACTCCCGCCCTTAATGATCAAAGGAATTGCAATGGGCACCACCTTAGAAGGTAAATTCGTCAGCAGGACGCAAGCCGACCTCGCGATCGAGCGGTTGGTGCAAGAAATCGGAATCGAGCGGACCGATATTTTCGTTGCCGCGGAAGGCAGCCAAAACAGCGCCGGAAATGTAATTGCTGGTTCGGATGGTGAAACGGTAGGTCAGGCCGCAAGAAACGACGCTGCTCTTGCGGGTAAGATCACCGTGTCTGTCGATCTACAAAACGAGACCCTTGTTGCAGAAGTAAACGCTGTTATGCGCGAGTTCGCGGCAGCTATTTGACATCACGCTATCATCTGCAGCTAGGCACGATAGCGCGCGGTCTGCGCTATATTTCGGCCTTTACCGCGACATAATAAAGCTAAGGCGCTATCGTCTTTTCACCCGATCGGGAGCCCATCCGCGAACGCCTTGACTTCGCCTAAGTAAATGTCGGCGCTTTCGACTCCACTCTTTGGGATACCGTCAGAGGATGGAAACGATTTCGGGTCTGTAGATGATGGCGCCCAAATCCCATTCTGTCGGGCCCAAACGGTTTGCGGCCACCCATCGCGAAAGAGCCTCCGCGAACCTCTGGAATTGCGGGGAGAAATTCTCCGACGTTCGAAATATCTGCATTTCCGCAAATTCGCAGATTGCGTGG
>Ga0207668_10000550_pt1 | contig 23583 bp, 16 predicted proteins | sample KBSS43metaG_FD_184323 | JGI IMG/M metagenome (GOLD analysis project Ga0207668, IMG submission 184323) | Switchgrass rhizosphere microbial communities from Kellogg Biological Station, Michigan, USA - KBS S4-3 metaG (SPAdes) (version 2) | ecosystem: Host-associated > Plants > Roots > Rhizosphere...
GTCCCAAGGGTCAGCGACTTGATGAAGTTCGGCGTCGCGATTCCTTCGCTTAAGGCGTCCTTCGGGTCGGGCCGCGTGAAGCTGTGCGGGTGAGGGTAGAATTTGGTGACCGCGCCGCTCTCCGGAGCGACGACCGCGAAGCCATGCCCGTTGCCGGTGACCAGATGCGAAGCCGCTGCCGGCCCCGCTCCACCCACGAGCGCGACGATCATGAAGAGGAGGCGGATTGCCATCATCGGCGCCGGACCGATCATCCTTGGTGCAGGGCGGGATTGCCGCGCTCGACGGCCCACGTCGCGCGCTTGGTGAGGCGCCCGTTCCGCGTGCTGACCTTGTCGACGACCATGAAGTTGGTGCGCCATTCGTCGGCCGTGACATCGCAGGTCAAATAGCCGCGCTGATTGTTGACGAACTTCAGCTGCGGGTTGGCAGCGAGCAACGCGGGGCCGGTCGCCGGCATGTCGTCGCCATCGCCATCGCTGGAGATCGACGTTCCGACGAACTCGACCGCAACCGGCCGATCGCGATCGTGGAGCAGGCCGGCGTAATTGCGATGCTCGTCGCCGGTGATGACGACGACATTGTCGAGCCCACGCATGCGGGCGAGCACGCGTCGGCGCTGCGCTTCGTAGCCGGCCCAGCTGTCGAGGTTGAGCGTCTTGGCCGGGGCTGCATCGGGCCGTTCGCGCCAGTCGAGCGCCATCATCATCACCTGCTGCGCGACGACGTTCCAGCGCGCGTCGCCGCGGTGGAGGTTGCGCGCCAGCCACGCTTCCTCCGCCGCGCTGATGATGTGCGCCGCGGGTGACGTGACGGCAGGGCAGGCGACCTTGTAGCCGTCGTCGCACGGCTGCGGCGTGCGGAACTGGCGGGTGTCGAGAAAATCGAAGCGGGCAAGATTGCCGTACCGGGCGCCGCGGTACTGCTGGAGTGCTGCCCCGGCAGGGAGTTGTGCGCGGCGGACCGGCATATGCTCGTACCAAGCCTGGAATGCAGCCTGGCGGCGCAAGCGGAAAATTTCCGGTGGCGCCTTGTCTTCTTCATCGTGGTCGCCCGCCCAATTGTTGCGCACCTCATGGTCATCGAAGGTCGGGAAAAAGGCATGCGCGGCGTGCGCCGCCTGCAGGTCCGGATCGGATTTGTATTGCCCGTAGCGACTCCGGTAATCGTCGAGCGACATCAGCAGGTCGGTCGCATGCTTGCGGACCGGGTCGCCGTCGGGGCCGTACTCGTAAATGTAGTCGCCGTAATGGAAGACGAATCCCAGATCCTCGGCGGCGAGGTGACGGAAAGCGGTGAAATAGCCGCCCTGCCAATCCTGGCAGCCGGCGACTCCGAAGCGCAGCGATTGCGGTGAAGCGCCGACGAGCGGGAAGGTGCGGGCACGGCCGACCGGGCTCCGCTCGCCGCCCGCCTCGAAGCGGTAGAAATAGGGACGATCGGGCGACAAAGCGGCGACCTCGACATGCACCGAATGCGCGAGCTCCGGACGCGCGGCCGTGGAGCCCCGCGCGACGATCGACCGAAACCCCTCGTCGGCCGCGACCTCCCAGCCGACCGGGATGGTTTCCATCGGCATCCCGCCGTGCGGCTCGAGCGGCGCGGGGGCGAGGCGGGTCCAGATCACGAACCCGTCCGGCGATGGGTCGCCCGAAGCTACGCCAAGGCTGAACGGCTGACCGCGCCATCTGGACTGGGCGCGCACGATCGCTGGCGCACCGAGGGCGGCCGTGGCCGCCGCGAGGAAAATTCGCCGGGTGAGCATGGTTGTCACTTTGGTCCGCGTACCGAACATTTGCGCGTGAGCGCGACGTCATGAGCCGTCCGCTGGAGTCCGACAGCCAAAGCAGGCGTCAGGCCCAGCTCGCGAGCGGCACTTTCCTTTGGTCCCAGCTGGCGCGGGTCGCGCCCGGTCACGCGCGCGAAAATCGTCAGCGCTTCGAGATAATAGCCGGCCGTGCTGGCGTGATAATGGTCGTCGGCCCAAAGATCGACTTTCCCGCTTTGGATGCCGTCATAAGGATTGGCATCGGCGAGTCCCTTCGCAATCGCGCAGTTGAACGCCTCGCCGACCGGATTGACCCACGCGATCTTGCCGCTGGCGCGCAACGCCCGGTCATCGGCGCGGCGAATATCGAGGGCCATGCGCTGAATCGGCTTGCCCGTCCAATGCCCGTCTTTCGGGAACGTCTGGTCCGGCCGCGACCAGGTGGCGGTCAGCGCGATCCGCACCCGTGGATTGCGGGCGTGGAAGAGGTTGGCGAGATTGGTTGAAGCGCTGACCAGGCTCGCCGGATCGCCGGGCCGATCTGGATCGAGCGTGCTGTACTCCTGCAGCACGACATAGTCCCATGTGCGGTCGAGCAGCACGCGGCGGTTCATCCAATGCCATTGCAGGCTACGGCCCGCGGCCGTCTCCAGCGAGACGTCGAATGCCATTCCGGACTGGTCGGCGAAGCGCTTGAACAAAGCGGGGACACCGCCGACGCCGTCGTGGTTGAGATCGGTGACGGTGTCCGCCCGCCAAATCATCACCGGCGAATTGGCGCCGAAGGTGAAGCTGTTGCCGACGAACAAGATCGACTTGGCACTCGCCGGTGCCGCGACGGTCAGGGCAAGGAGCGCCAAGGCGTGGGAACCGCGCATCAGTTGGTGATGAACTCGTAGGCGTCGCCTTCGCCGCGGCGAGCGTTAATCCCTTTTGCACGCAGCGCTTCGACGTGTGGCTCGAGGCGTTTTGAAAATTCCGCTTCATCGCGCGGGCCGCGGGCGCGCCAGCCGATTTCGGCCAGTGCCAGCAGGCGCGGGAAGGTCATGAACTGGAGGTAGCGCTCGGTCGCGATGAACTCCGTCCACAGCGCGGCTTCGACTCCGAGAACATGCGCCGATTGCTCGGGCGTATAGCCGTCGGGAACGGGCTCCCACGCCAGCATCTTGGCGACGGACTGGGGTCCGCCCTTGTTGCCTTCCCACGGCGCACCGGGCTCACCCGGACCCTGCGGATAGTCGAAATAGAGCTGGTCCGCGGGCGACATGACAACGTCGTAGCCGTTGCGCGCGGCGGCATCGCGGACCTCGGGCTTGTCGCGGCGCCACCATTGGATGACGACGCTCTTCGGCGCATTAGCGTCGACTTGCTCGTCCCACGCCATCGGTCGCTTCCCGAGACTCTCGATAATCGCCACCACCTTCCGCCCGAAATAGGCCTCGACGTCGTCGGATGTCTTCAGCCCTTTCTCGGCTTTTAGTTGATCAACATCGGCCATGCCGTTCCACACTTCGTCGCCAACCTCGTCACCGCCGAAGTGGATGTAGGGCGCCGGAAAGATTCGCGCAGCTGCGGTCAGGATGCTGCGCACGAAATCGTACGTTTTCGGATTGGCGGGATTGAACGCGCTGCCCTCCTTGTTGAAGAATTCGGGATAGGCGCGCGCTGCTGCGCCGGAATGGCCCGGCATTTCGATCTCCGGCACGACGATGATGTGGCGCTCGCCGGCGTAGGCCACAATTTCGCGCAACTCGGCAGTCGTGAAATATTGCGGCTTGCTGTCGACCAACGCGCCAACCTCGGTCAGCCTGGGATAAGCGGGGACCTCGAACCGCCAGCCTTCGTAATCGGTCAAATGGAGCTTCAGGACGTTGAGCTTGTAGGCGGACATCTCATCGATGATCTTGATCAGCGCCGCCTTGCCGAAAAAATGCCGCGCGACGTCGATCGTCAGCCCGCGCCAGCGAAAGCGCGGCGCATCTTTGATGTCGGCAGCGGGGATGGCGCGTCCGCCCGCCATCAGCTGGTGCAGGGTCTGCACACCGTAGAACAAGCCGCGCGCATCGGCCGCTTCAATGAGGATCTCGCGGCCATTCGCGCGTAAATGATAGGCTTCGGGACCGGACAGGGTCGCCGCGGGCACGATCGCCAGCCGCAATTGGCCAGACTTGCCATTGGCAGACAGACCGAAGGAGCGCCTGGCATAGTCCGCGACGCTTGTTGCGGCGTCGCCTTTGGCCTCGACCCTCCATTCAGGCGTAATGGTCACACCGCCGGTTTGCCAGGTGACCGACGAAGGCAGCGGGATCAGGGCGGGACGGTCGGGCGATGCTGCGCCAACAGGCCCGGCGAAGGCCATGATCAACAACGCGATACAGATACGAACGGTCATCAGCGCCTTTTCCCGCGTGTACGCGCGTACGATCCGACTCCGCCATTGCATTCGCAATGCCGTTGCGGAGCGCGCGATCGATTGCCAAGCTGCGCGCGCGATGAAGCGCAATTCGACCATCGACGACGTTGCCAACATGGCGGGTGTGGCGCGGGTGACGGTGTCGCGCGTCCTCAACAACGGCGCCAACGTGCGGCCGGAGACGAAGGAGCGCGTCCGCCGCGCGGTCGAAGCGCTCGGCTATTCGGTCAACCAGCAGGCGCGTGCTTTGGCCAGCGGGGCCGGGCGGGAGATCATGCTGGTCCACGCTCACGACCCGGAGCGTGAACCCAACAGTTACTATCACGCGGGACTTGAACTCGGTGCGTTGCGCGGCTGCTCGGCCCTCGGCTTCGACCTCGTCACGCGCGCGATCGATCCCCATGGCGAGGATCCGTCCGACCTGCTCGGCTCGATCCTCGAGCGGGAGCGGCCGGCGGGGATCATCCTGACGCCGCCTCTGTCGGACGACATGCAACTCCTCGCCGCAGCGACGCAAAGCGAGGTGCCGATGGTCGCCATCTCGGCCGGGACCGAGGCGCAAGCGATCGTATCCGCCGTCGGCATCGACGAGCGGGCCGGCGGACGCACGATTGCCGAATATCTGTTGTCGCTCGGCCATCGCCGGGTCGGCTTCGTCAAAGGGCCGCAGGAGCACCGCGCCGCTGCGTTGCGGTTCGACGGCTTCCTCGATGCGTTGGCCGACGCCGGGGGCGGACAGGAGCCGTGGACGGCCGAAGGCGACTTCACCTTCAAGTCCGGGGTCGAAGCGGCCGAGCGGCTGATCCGCGAAGGCATGCCGGTGACGGCGCTGGCCTGCGCGAACGACGACATGGCCGCCGGAGCGCTGCTCGCCCTGCACCGCGCTGGCCTCGAAATTCCGTCGGCGATTTCGGTCGCGGGCTTCGACGACACGCCAATGTCGGAGATTGTGTGGCCGCCGCTGACGACGGTGCGCCAGCCGATCCAGTTTCTCGCCGAGCGCGCCATCCACCGCCTGTCGGAACTGAAGAGCGGCGCCAGCGCGGAACCGCGCTACGAACTGGTCTCCCACCATCTTGTTGTCCGGGAATCCACAGCGCCGCCAAATCGACTCCGGGGCGCTTGACAGGCAGGGGCGGTTGCCGCAGCAATGGAAGCGCTTCCATTTAGGAGATGGGAGCGAGGCCTGCTGCGCGCGTGCGAAGCGGGTTTGAACGGGGAGAGAAATCGTTGGTCCATTCGCTGCGCTCGCGCCGTGCCCTGATGCTGGCCGGTGGCTGTTGCTCGTCTTTGCTGGCGCTCGCGCTGCCGGCCGAGGCTTCCGCCCAAACCACTGACCAGACCCAGACTCCACCGCCGGCCGATGCCGCGCCGCCGCCAGCACCACCAAGCGGGCCGGGCGACTCCAACGCCCAAGCACCAGCCGACCCGAATGCGATCGTGGTGACGGGTTTCCGCCGCAGCTTGCAGGATTCGATCAACATCAAGCGCCGGGAGCGCGGGACCGTCGAGGCCGTATCGGCCGAGGAAATCGGCAAGCTCCCCGACGTTTCCATCGCCGAATCGATCGCCCGACTCCCTGGTATCGCGGCGCAGCGCGTCGCTGGACGTGCGGAGATCGTCTCGATCCGTGGCTTTTCGCCTGACTTCACCACGGTGCTGCTGAACGGACGCCAGCAAGCGAGCTCGGGTTTCAACCGCGCGGTCGAGTTCGACCAATATCCTTCCGAGCTGATGGGGTCGGTCGTGGTCTACAAGACCCCTGACGCCGGCATCACCGGCATGGGGCTTGCCGGCACGGTCGACCTGCGGACAATTCGACCGCTTGCCTATGGCAAGCGCGCCATCGTCGTTAACCTTCGCGGCCAGCTGGATGAGGATGGAGGGCGCAACCAGGACTTCTCCAAATGGGGTGGCCGGGGAAGCATCAGCTACATCGATCAGAACGATGACGGCACGCTCGGCTGGATGGTGAGCTATGCCCACCTCGACGCGCCGAGCCATACCGATCACACCAAGAACTGGTTCTACGGCGACTATGGCGATGGCGTCCAAACGCTGTCGGGCGACGAAATTCGCGCCATCACCTCGCGTGATATTCGCGACGGCATCACCGGCAGCGTCGAGTGGAAACCGAGCGACGCCATTCATTCAACGCTCGATCTTTATTACTCACGCTTCAAGCAGAAGACGACGACGCGCGGGGCCGAGTGGTTCTCCTCCGCCTGGGTCGATGGGGTCACTTACAGTAACGTTCAGACGGAAGATCGCGATGGCGTTACGTTCGACGTCGCCGACCATGTGACCAACGTCGTTCCGCAGCTGCGCTGGGACGACAACAAGCGCGTCGATCACCTCTTCTCGGTCGGGCTGAACAACGACTTCCGTGTCGCCGAACGCACCCATTTGATTGCCGATTTGTCCTATTCGTCGAACAAGCGGAACGAAACCGACATCGAGATTTTCGGCGGCTACAGCTGCTGCACCACGCCGGACCCGTCGGATGGACGGACGCCCAGGGGCCGGGTGTTCGACAGCTATGATCGCGACATCCCCTCCAATGGGTTCCTGCGGGACACCAATTTCACCCTCGATTATGCCGATGCCAGCCAGGTTTCGCTTGGCGATCGCGCTGCCTGGAACGGGTACGGATCCGAAGGGCACATCAAGTCGCCGCATATCAAGGAAACGTTGGGTTCCGGGGATTTGACCCTGCGGCAGGACTTTGAGGGTTCGGGCATCGGCAAGTTCTTCAGCAACGCCGAGATCGGGCTGGACTATACCCATCGCCACAAGCAGAAGACGGTCACTGAGCTCGACCTGTTCCTCAAGAACGGCCGCCTCCAGAGCCTCATCGATCCGCAATACCTGACGGGCCCGACTGCGCTGAGCTTCGCCGGAGACATGAGGCTCCTCGGCGTCCAGGTTTCGGACCTGGTGAACAACGGCGGCTATTACGACGTCGTCCAGCTGGAGGATTCGAACCACTTCGACAAGGCGTGGGATATCAAGGAAGATATCCTGACATTCAAAGCGAAAGCCAATATCGATTCCGGCGACCTGCACGGCAACGTCGGCGTGCAAGTCGTCAGGCAGAAGCAGGATTCAACCGGCCTGCGCATCAACACGGCAGTGACGCCGATCCAGCTCCTGGATGTCGATGAAGGCGCCAAATACACGGATATCCTGCCGAGCCTGAACCTGTACTACGACCTCGACAGGCATAACCGGCTGCGCTTCGCCTTGGCCAAGGTCATGGCACGCCCGCGCATGGACGACATGCGCGCCAACCTGGTGCCAAGCTTCAGTGGCGGGGCTTGCTCGGGCGAGGCTCGCCAAGGCCTGCCGCCGTGCGGTCCGGGAGTCACGGTCAACCCATGGTCGGCAGGTGGCGGCAATCCGGCGCTCGAGCCGTGGCGCGCCAAGGAACTCGACGTTGGCTATGAATGGTATGGCGGCAAGGCCAGCTATCTCTCGGCCCACGGCTTCTACATGTGGCTCGACAACTACATTTATAACCAGCTGCTTCCGCTCGATTTCACGGGCCTGACTCCGCCGCCGGGCGACCTGGCTAACCTCCAGGCGCAGTGTAACGGATGTACCATCAGCAACATCGGCACGCTTTCAGCGCCGGCCAACGGGCAGGGGGGCTGGATCCGCGGCGTTGAGGTGAGCGGAGCAATCGAGTTCAACCGGTTTACCCGGGTCCTCGACGGGTTCGGCGCGGCCGGCAGCGTGTCGTACACCGACTATAAGCTCAAGAAGGAAGCGACCGATCAGCTTCCAGATCGCATCCTCCCCGGATTCTCCAAATGGGTCTGGGATGCGACCGGCTATTATGAGAAGAACGGCTTCCAGGCGCGCGTCTCGTACCGGCATCGGACCGGGTTCAAGGGCGAGGTCGTGTCGCTTTTCTCGAACCTGGGCTTCCCGTTCATCGGGCCGGACAGCCAGATGGATGCGCAGATCGGTTACACGTTCCAGCCGGGGTCCAGACTCGATGGCCTGGGCATCGTGCTCCAGGTCAGCAACGTGCTCGATTCGCCCTATCGGACATATTACAACGTCAACGACGTGCAGACGCTCGAGGCGTTCGAGAAATATGGCCGATCGTGGCTGCTCGGCGCTAGTTACCACTTCTAAGGCGTGTCAAAAATGCGTGAGTCAAAGCGGGTGAGGCGCGTCCCGCCCGAGGCCTTACTGTGTCTTACGGCAGCGCTCTTCGCCGGTGCGGCGACAGCGCAGACCTGGCCGCGCTCGACGCCGCGCGCGCCCGATGCCAAGCTCGAGGCGCAGGTCCGCAGCATCGTCGCGGGCATGACGCTCGAGCAGAAGATCGGCCAGATGACCCAGCCGGACATCCGTTCGGTCACGCCGGACGATGTCCGCAGATATTATATCGGCTCGGTGCTGAACGGCGGCGGCGCGTGGCCCGGGATGAACATGCATTCGACGGCCGCGGACTGGTTGAAGCTGTCCGACGAATTCTATCGCGCGTCGATGTCGACCGACATGAAGGTCAAGGTACCCGTGATCTGGGGCACCGACGCGGTCCACGGCCACAACAACGTCTACGGCACCACGCTCTTCCCGCAGAACATCGGGCTCGGCGCGGCCCACGATCCCGCGCTGATGACGCGGATTGGCCGGGCGACCGCCGCGCAGGTGCGGGCGACCGGGATCACCTGGGCCTTCGCGCCAACCCTCGCGGTTGTCCAGAACCCCCGTTGGGGGAGGACGTATGAAAGTTACAGCTCGGATCCGGCTGAGGTGCGGGCGTACGGCGAAGCGATGGTCCGCGGGCTGCAAGGCAAGCTCGGGTCGGAAACGTCAGTCCTGGCCACCGCGAAGCATTATCTCGGCGACGGCGGGACCTTCCACGGCGTCGACCAGGGCGAAACCCGAACCACCGAAGCCAACCTCATCCGCACCCATGCCCAAGGCTATTATGGCGCGCTAAAAGCCGATGTGCAGACCGTCATGGTCAGCTATTCGAGCTTCACCGACACTGCCAGCGGCAAACGCTGGGGCAAGATGCACGGCAACGGCTACCTGGTTTCGGACGTGCTCAAGAAGCGCCTTGCGTTCGACGGCATGGTGGTCAGCGATTGGAACGGCATCGAGCAGGTGCCGGGCTGCTCCAAATCGCACTGTCCGCAAGCGATCAACGCCGGCATCGATCTCGCCATGGTGCCTGACGATTGGAAAGCGTTCATCGCCGCGACCGTCGATGACGTGAAGGCCGGCCGCGTCGCGATGAGCCGGATCGACGATGCCGTCTCGCGGATCGTCCGAGTCAAGCTGCGCTCCGGGCTGTTTGCCGCGTCGCCCGCGACCGGGCCGCATCCGGGTACGGAGGCGTTGAATTCGCCCGCGGTCCGCGACCTCGCCCGCGAGGCGGTGCGCAAGTCGCTCGTGCTGCTCAAGAATAACGGCGCCATTCTGCCGTTGAGGCGCGGCGGAAAAATCCTCGTCGTCGGCAAGGGTGCCGACAGCCTGCCGATGCAGACTGGGGGGTGGTCGCTGACGTGGCAGGGCGACCAGACGACGACAGCCGATTATCCCAACGCGACCACGTTGCTGGCCGCGATGCGCAGGACGCTCGGCGACGGCGCGGTCGACTATAGCGCCGACGGGGCGGGTATCGATCCGCGCAAGTATCGCGCGGTGGTCATGGTCGCGGCCGAAAATCCCTATGCCGAAATGAAGGGCGACATCAGTTTTCCGGCGTCGCTGCGCCATACAAACCGTTATCCCGAGGACCTGCGCGCGCTGGACCGCGTCAGCGGGAAGGGCGTTCCGGTCGTCACCGTCCTCTTCTCCGGCCGCCCGGTCGCGGCGGATGACCTGATCAACCGTTCGGACGCATTTGTCGCAGCCTGGCTGCCGGGCACCGAGGGGCTTGGGATTACCGACCTGCTGCTGGCTGGCCGCGATGGCCGTCGGGCCTATGATTTCACCGGGCGCCTGTCATTCGATTGGCCGGCTGGCGATTGCCTGCCGACGGCAGGAGGCGTCCAGTTCGCGCGCGGTTACGGCCTGTCGCTGGCAAAGGGTAAAATGGTCGGCAAGCTGCCGGTCTCGAAGCCGAGCGTGGCCTGTCCGGCTGATAGCCGCTAACGCTTCAAGTCATGCGTAAAATCCTCATTGTCGGCGGTGGCACGGCGGGGTGGATGACGGCCGCGCTGTTCGGCAAGCTGTTCCAGGGCCTGTACGACGTCGAGGTCGTCGAGAGCGAGGCAATCGGCACGGTCGGGGTCGGCGAAGCGACCATTCCGGCCATCAAGAAATACAATGAGCTGGTGCAACTCGACGAAGCCGAGTTCATGAGCCGCACCCAGGCCACGTTTAAGCTCGGAATTCAGTTCGTCGACTGGCTGCGCGAGGGCCATAGCTACGTCCACGGGTTCGGGATCATTGGCCAGGACTGGGAGTGGCTGCGCTGCCATCATTATTGGCTGCGCGCGCACCAACGCGGCCGTGCGCGGGACTTTGCCGATTATTCCATCAACACCGCAGCGGGGCTCGCCAACAAGTTCATTCACCCGCGCGCCGACATGGCCGACTCGCCAATCGGCCATATCGCCCACGCCTTTCATTTCGACGCGTCGCTTTACGCCAAATATCTGCGCGGCCTCGCCGAGCAGCACGGCGTCAAGCGCACCGAGGGCAAGATCGTCGACGTCCAACAGCACGACGATGGCGACATCGCCTCGGTCACGCTTGAGAGCGGCCAAACGATCGAGGCTGATTTCTTCATCGATTGCTCGGGCTTCCGCGGGCTGCTGATCGGCCAGACCCTCGGCACCGAGTATGAGGACTGGACTCATTGGCTGCCGTGCGACCGGGCGATGGCGGTGCCGTGCGCGCGGACCGAACCGCTCATCCCGCTGACCCGCTCGACCGCGCGCGAGCCGGGCTGGCAATGGCGCATTCCGCTGCAGCACCGCACCGGCAACGGGCTCGTCTATTCGAGCAAGCATATCGACGACGATGCGGCCGAGAAGCTGTTGCTCGCCAATCTCGACGGCGAGCAGCTCGCCAACCCGAACCGGCTGCGGTTCACGACGGGCAAGCGGCGCCAGATGTGGAATCGCAACTGCGTGGCGATCGGTCTTGCAGCGGGTTTCCTGGAGCCGCTGGAGTCGACCAGCATCCACCTTGTCCAGGCCGCCGCCATCCGGCTCGTGCGGTTGTTTCCCGACCGCGCTACCGACCAGGCGACGATCGACGAATTCAACCGCCAATCGGACTTCGAGTGGGAGCGCATCCGCGACTTCATCATCCTCCACTATTGGGCGAATGAGCGCGACGGAGACTTCTGGAAATATTGCCGGACGATGGAGCTGCCGGCGACGCTCCAACGCAAGATCAACTTATGGAAATCAAACGGCCGCATCTTCCGCGAGGATGACGAGTTGTTCAGCGAAGAAAGCTGGATTCAGGTATTCATCGGCCAGGGCATCATCCCGCGCACTTACGACCCGCTGGTCGCGATCAAGAGCGATGCGCAGATCGAGCAATTCCTCGGCAACATCGCCGCGACCATCGATCGCTGTGTCGACGTCATGCCGATCCATGGCGAATATGTAAGCAAATATTGTCCAGCGGACGCCGGGCCGTGAGAACAGTCCTGCTCGGTCTCGTTGGCGCGTTGCTGTCGGCCTGTGCGTTGATCCAGGCGCCACCCCCCGCGCAGCAAGCGGAAATGTGGCTCACGAGCGCAGACGAAACGCAGAAACTGACACCGCAACCGGCTGTCGCGGCGGCGGGTCCGGCCGCCGGGGATGAGACGATCACCATCGATTCCACACGCCGTTTCCAGCGGATGCATGGCTTCGGCGCGGCGATGACCGATGCGTCGGCGGAACTGCTCAGCCGTCTGCCGGACGCGCAGCGCAAGGCGGCCATGGCCGAACTGTTCTCGCGAGCGAACGGCGGTCTTGGTCTGTCGTTTACGCGCCTGACCGTCGGCGCGTCCGATTTCTCGCGCACCCATTACAGCTACGACGATTCACCCGGGAACGCGCCCGACCCCGGCCTTTCGCATTTCTCGATCGAACCGGCGCGGCAATATGTGCTGCCACGGATGCGCGAGGCGCTGGCGATCAATCCCGACCTAAAGGTGATGATCAGCCCGTGGAGCGCGCCGGCATGGATGAAAACCGGCGGCAGCCTCATCCAGGGGCAGCTCAAGCCCGAATATTATGCAGCCTTCGCCAATTATCTCGCCCGCACGGTTGAGGCGTTCGGCGCCGAAGGCGTGCCGGTTGCGATGCTCACCATCCAGAACGAGCCGGATTTCGAGCCCGATTCCTATCCCGGTATGCGGGTCAATTCGCCCGACCGCGCGATCATCATCGGCCGCCATGTCGGCCCGACCTTCCGCGCACGTGGGCTCAAGACCCAGATCCTCGATTACGACCACAATTGGGACAATCCCGAGATGCCGTGGACGGTGCTGTCCGACCCCATCGCGCGCAAATATGTGAGCGGGGTCGCCTGGCATTGTTACGAGGGCGACGTCCCGGCGCAGGGCCAGGTCCACGACGCCTTTCCCGACAAGGACGTGTGGGAAACCGAATGCTCGGGCGGGGACTGGGCGCCGAAATTTGGCGAGACGCTCGCCTGGATGAGCGACAAGCTGATCATCAACGGCGCCAACAATTGGTCGCGCGGTGCGCTGGTATGGAACCTGGCGCTCAATCCGGCGCACGGCCCGCACAAGGGCGGCTGCGCGGATTGCCGCGGCGTGATCACGATCGACCCAGCCTCCGGCGCCATCACGCGCAACGTGGAATATTACGTCCTCGGCCACGCCAGCCGGTTCGTCCTCCCCGGGGCATGGCGCGTGGCGGCGACGAAACGCGGCGACTCGGTCGAGGCCACGGCGTTCCTCAATCCAGATGGCAGCCGCGTCGCCATCGTGCACCGAACAGCCGGCGAGGGGCCGATTCCAATCGCTGTCGACGGCCGGCGCTTTATTGTTTCGCTGCCTGTCGGCGCGGTCGCCACTTTGCGGTGGCGGTGACGATTACAGACGCTGGCGCGCGGTCGCGTCTGGCCTTCGCGGCGGTCACCAGCCTGTTCTTTGCCTGGGGATTCATAACGTCGAACAACGACCCGCTGATCGTCGCCCTGCGCGCCGCCTTCAGCCTCGATTACACGGCCGCACTGCTCACCCAGATCGTCTTCTTCGTTGCCTACGGACTGCTGTCGCTCCCCGCGGCGTGGTTGACCAGCCGGATCGGCGCCGTCGACATGATTCTAGGCTCGCTCGCGCTGATGGCCGGCGGTTGCCTCGCCGTGGTGATCAGCACGAATGCCAATTCCTTCTGGCTGATCCTGGCGGCCCTGTTCGTGCTCGCCGCCGGCTTCACCGCGCTGCAGGTTGCCGCCAACCCGCTGGCAGCCGAGCTAGGCCCGCCCGAGCGCAGCCACTTCCGGCTCAATTTCGCACAAGCGTTCAATTCGCTGGGAGTGGTGATCGGCGTCCACTTCGGTTCGCTGGTGATGCTTGGCGGCCCCGTGCTCCGCACCGGTTCGGGGCCGGTGCTGAACGCTGCCGAGCGGGACGCGCTGCTGGCGTCGGTCGATCGCGCGTTCCTGATCATGGCGGCATTGCTCGGCTCGCTGCTGTTGCTGTTCGTGCTGATCCGCCGCTTCGTGTCGGACGTCGCGCCCAACCACCGGCGGGCGATCCCCGACCGCACGTCTGACGTGCTCCGGTCGCGCTGGGCGGTCTTCGGCGCGATCGCGATCGGACTCTACGTCGGCGCCGAGGTGTCGATCGGCAGCATCATGATCAACTTCCTTAACCAGCCGGACGTGCTTGGCCTCCGGCTTGAGGACGCCGGTGCCTATCTCGCAAATTTTTACTGGGGCGGGGCGCTACTCGGGCGGCTTGTCGGCACCGCACTTCTGACCCGGGTTCCGGCGCCAAAGCTGCTTGCCGCCTGCGGCACGACGGCTGGCCTGCTGTGCCTGGTCGTGCTTGTCATGTCCGGCCCCGTGGCGGGTTACGCCGCGCTGGCCATCGGCCTGTTCAATTCGATCATGTTCCCGACGATCTTCACCATCACGCTCGAACGCTCGGGCGTGTCGCAAAGCGCGACGTCGGGGTTGCTGTGCCTGGCAATCTTTGGCGGAGCCTTGCTCCCGGTTGCAGTTGGGCGGATTGCCGACGGCTTCGGCCTCAGTGCGTCCTTCGCCGTGCCGCTGGCGGCTTATGCCTTCATCGCCTTCTTCGCCGTCGCATCCCGCGCTGCGCTCAAGCCGGACCTGGCGCGATGATGCTGCTGCTCGCCGCGCAAGCGTCCTTCACTGTCAGCAACGCAGCTTTTTCCGGCCCGATGACCCGTCCGGCCAATGCGCGGCTGGTGTGGCGCGACGAATTCTCGGGCAACGCGCTCGACCGGAGCAAGTGGCGCTACGATACCGATCGCAACAAGCAGGGCTGGTTCAACCATGAGCGGCAATATTATTCGGCCGGCCGGCCCGAAAATCTCCGGGTCGCGCATGGCGTCCTGACCATCGAGGCGCAGCGCGAAACACCGTCGCACCTCGCGGACTGGGGCGGCCAACGCTACACGTCGGCGCGGATCCTCTCGAACGGCTCTGGCTGGACCTACGGCTATTACGAAATCCGCGCCAAGCTGCCGTGCGGGCGCGGCACGTGGCCGGCGATCTGGATGCTTCCGGTCGATCTCAAGAAATGGCCTGACGATGGCGAGATCGACATCATGGAGCAGGTCGGCTGGAAGCCGAATGAAATCGTTACGTCGCTCCATACGAAGCTGTTCAATCATACCATCGCAACGCAACGGAGCGCGCAACGGGTCTTGCCCACCAGCTGCGACTCGTTTCACGTCTACCAGCTCGACTGGCGGCCGGACTCGATAACGATCGGCGTGGATAACGCCGGCATCCTCCGCGTTCTCAATGACCAGCCGGGCGGCAAGGGTGCTTGGCCGTTCAACGTGCCGTTCCGGATGATCCTCAATCTCGCCATCGGCGGGGAATGGGGCGGAGCCAAGGGTATTGACGACGCGGCGATGCCGCAGCGGATGGACGTGGATTACGTGCGCGTGTGGCAGGTGCCGCCGGGTGAGCGAGGCTGATTTCAATGGGGAGAAGGCGCGTGGCCAAATGGTTGTTATCGGGGGTCGTGCTGGCCGGCATGTCTGCGGTCGCGGCGGCGCAGGAGCAGCCGTGGCTCAACCGCACAGCAGCGCCGGAGGCGCGGGCCAAGGCGGCCGTCAGCGCCATGACCTTGGACGAGAAACTCAGGCTCGTATTCGGTTACTCCGACCAGGCTCTGACCGATGTGGCGAAGGTGCCGGACGATGTCGTCTCGCCCGAACTCAAAGCATATGTCACCAGCCGGCTGGTCAAGGGCTCGGCCGGCTTCGTCCCCGGCGTGCCGCGCCTCGGGATCCCCGACCAGACCCAGACCGATGCGTCCATGGGCGTCCGCAACAGCTTCATCCCAAGCACCGCCTTGCCGTCGTCGCTGGCGACCGCGAGCAGCTTCGATCCGGCGGTTAGCCGCGCCGGCGGCGCGATGATCGGCGCGGAGGCGCGCGCGACGCGGCACAACACCATGCTGTCAGGCGGTATCAACCTCGCGCGGGAGCCGCGCGACGGCCGTAACTTCGAATATGCTGGCGAGGACCCCCTGCTGGCGGGTGTGATGGTCGGGGCGTTGATCGACGGGATCCAGTCGAACCGCATCATCTCGACCATCAAACATTATGCGGTGAACGATCAGGAAACGCTGCGCACCTCGCTCGACGTAACGATCTCGGCCGCGGCAATGCGGCAGTCCGACCTGCTCGCCTTCGAGATCGCGATCGAGCAGAGCTCACCCGGCTCGGTGATGTGCTCGTACAATCTGATCAATGGCCGGTGGGGCTGCGAGAATGATTATCTGCTCAACACCGTCCTCAAGCACGACTGGGGCTACAAGGGTTTCGTCATGAGCGACTGGGGCGCGGTCCACTCGACCGCGCCGGCCGCGAACAACGGCCTCGACCAGTTCACTGGCTTCTGCTGCGCGGCCGACAAGCCGTGGTTTGCGCCGCCGGCAATGAAGGCGGCGCTGCAGTCGGGCGCGATTACGCAGCAGCGGCTCGACGACATGGTGACGCGAATCCTGTGGGCGATGTTCGACAAGGGCGTCGTCGACGATCCGGTAAAGGTCTCGCCCATCGATTATGTGGCGCACGCGGCCGTCGCGCAGAAAGCCGCCGAGGAATCGCTCGTACTGCTGAAGAACGACGGGGACCTGCTTCCGCTGCGCGGCGTGAAGTCGATCGCAGTCATTGGCGGCAATGCCGACCGAGGTGTTCTCGCCGGAGCCGGCTCGTCCGACGTCACGCCGGTCGGCGGCGCGGTGATGATCGACAATCACACCTTCCTGCCTTCTCCGCCGCTTGCCGCGCTGAAGCGCGAAATGCCGAAAGCAAAGATCAGCTTCGATGCGGGTGCCGACCCGGCCGCTGCCGCGGCGCTCGCCGCGCAATCCGACGTTGCGATCGTCTTCCTCAACCAGCATCTGAGCGAGGGATCGGACCATGCGCTTGAATTGACCGGCAACCAGGATGCGCTGGTCAATGCGGTCGCGAGGGCCAATCCGAAGACCATCGTCGTCGCCGAAACGGGCGGCGCAATCTACATGCCGTGGGCCAATCAGGTACCGGCGATCCTCGAGGCCTTTTACCCCGGCATTCGGGGCGGCAGTGCGATCGCCAGTATCTTGACCGGCAAAGTCAACCCATCGGGCCACCTGCCGATCACCTTTCCGGCTTCCGCGGATCAGCTGGCGCGCCCGGACATCGCAGGCCTGGGCGAGCCGGACGGCACACCCGCGGAGGTGCTTTATGATGAAGGCGCGGCGATTGGTTACAAATGGTACGACCTCAAGGGCTATCGGCCGCTGTGGGCGTTCGGACACGGTCTCAGCTACACGAGATTCGGCTTGTCCGGCGTGCAGGCCCGGGCCGACGGCAAGGGCATCAAGCTCAGCCTGGCCATGCGCAACATCGGCAAGCGCGCCGGCAAGGGCGTCGTGCAGGCGTATGTCGCGCCGGCCGACTGGCGGAGGGCGGGATGGGAAGCTCCAAGACGGCTGGGAGCGTTCGCCAAGGCCGACCTCAAGCCCGGGAAGAGCCAGCGCATCGAACTTTCCGTCGACCCCCGCCTGCTTGCGACCTATGAGGCCGCCAACAACAATTGGCACATCGAGGCCGGCGTTTATCGGGTGACCGTGGGCCAATCGTCCGACGGCGCAATGCAGGCGATTGAGGTGACGCTCCCCGACACGCTGTGGAGCGCGTCAAAGGCTGCGGATTGATGACCTCTAGAGGGGCAGGCGCCGAAGCGTTGAGAAGCTAGAAAGATTGAAGAAATGGTGGACGCACTAGGGCTCGAACCTAGGACCCGCTGATTAAGAGTCAGCTGCTCTACCAACTGAGCTATGCGTCCACTGCCGTGAGGCGAAGCTCCGGCGCACATGCGCGCTTGGAGCGGCGGCGCCGGTAGCATGAGCGAATGGGAGGCGCAACCGCTGCGCCTTTAAGCGAGCGTCGAAACCGTCCTTTGCTGCCGCTCGAGGGCCATCAACAGGCCAAGGCAGAGCATCACCGTCATCACCGCCGAGCCGCCGAAACTGACGAGGGGCAGGGGGACGCCGACTACCGGCGCCAGGCCCATGACCATCATCAGGTTGATCGAGACATAGAAGAAGATCGTCGCCGAGAGGCCGGCGGCGGCGAGCTGGGAGAAACGCGTCCGCGCATTGGCGCTAACCCGCATGCCCCAGCGGATCACGAGCCCGAAGGCGACGATCAGCAGGACGCCACCGACCAGGCCCCATTCCTCGGCCATGGTGGCGAAGACGAAGTCGGTATGACCTTCGGGGAGGTAATCCAGGTGGCTCTGGCTCCCCTGGAGGAAGCCCTTGCCCCAGATCCCGCCCGAGCCGATCGCGATCTTCGACTGGCTGATGTGATAGCCGGCGCCGAGCGGATCGCTTTCGGGGTTGAGGAAGACGTCGATCCGCTTGCGCTGATAGCCGTGGAGCATGTTGTAGGCGATCGGCGCGGCGACCGAAACGGCCGCAGCCGGGCCGGCGAAAATCCACCATGGCAGGCCGGCCAGGAACATGACCGTGACTCCGCACAGCCCGACCATGATGCAGGTGCCGAGATCCGGCTGGACCAGGATCAGGAAGGCCGGGACCCCAAGGAGCATCAGCGCCGGCCAGATTGCGCGCCATTTGCGGATCTCGCCCGCGGGCACGAGCTCGTAGAAACGGGCGAGGGTGAGGACGATCGCCGGCTTCATGAATTCGGATGGCTGCAGGCGGATCGGGCCGAGGTCGAGCCAGCGCTGCGCCCCCTTGCTGACGAACCCCAGTGCCTCGACGCCGATCAGCATCACGAGCGTCGCGCCGTAGAGCGGGAAGGTAAACGCCTTGATGGTCGATTCCTTAACCCATGACATGCCGATCGCGATGCCGAGGAAGGCGCAGAAAATGATCGCCTGTTTCAGCGCCCACGGCCGGACCGATCCGCCGGCCGCCGAATAAAGGACAAGCAGGCCGAAGCCGGCGATCGCCGCGACCAGGAAGATCAAGCGCCACGGCAGCCGCGCGAGCGGCTTCGGGATAATCGCCGAGGTGATCACGCGGGGGTGGCCCGGGAGGCGTTCTTGAAGGCGGCGAGCAACTTCGCGTTGCGCTCGGCGAGTGTTCCGCCCCACTGCTGCTCGAGTGGTTGAAGCGCCGCCAGCGCCTTTTCCTTGTCAAACAGGTACGTCATCGAATCGCGCACGATCGGCGCCGCGGCGGAAGCGCCGAACCCGCCATGCTCGATGATGCAGCCGATCGCGTAGCGCGGCTTGTCCGCCGGCGCGAAGGCGATGAACAATGCGTGGTCGCGCAGATTCCAGCTGCCCTGGTGGCCGCGCGCGACGAGGCGATAAACCTGGGCCGTTCCAGTCTTGCCGGCCATCTGGATCCCGTCGAGCGGAAGCTTCGAGGCGGCCGCGGTGCCGCTGCCATTGACCACCGCCGTCATTCCCTCGCGGATGATCTTCAAATGCTCGGAATCCACGTCGAGCGCGGGCGCGGGCGTTCTCTTGCCCGCCATCAGCAATCGCGGCTGGAGCAGCTTCCCCGACGCAATTCGCGCCGGCATGACGGCAAGCTGCAGCGGGTTGATCAGGACATAGCCCTGGCCGATCGAGGTGTTGGCGGTGTCGTAGCCCTGCCACCCACGGTGGTATTTTTCCTCGAGCCACTTCGGATTCGGCATGGTGCCGAAGCGCTGCGACGGGATGGGCAGGTCGAACTGCTCGCCATAGCCGAGATAGTTGACCATTTCCGTGGTTTGCTGCGGGTTCGTTTTGAGCCCCATTGCCCAGAAATAGGCGTTGCAGCTGTGCTCGATCGCCGAGCGCATGTCGACGGCCCCGTGCGCCGCGTCATCGCGAAAGTAGCGGTTCCCGATCTGGATGCCGCCGGAGCAATAGAACTTCCGGTTCGGATCGAGGCCCTGCTTGAGGAACCCGAGCGCCATCGCCGGCTTGATCGTCGAGCCGGACGGGTAGAGCCCTTGTGACACCTTGTTCAGCAGCGGGATATGATCGTCCGCAGACAGCATCTTCCATTCGGTTTGGCCGATGCCCTCGCTGAAACTGTTGGGATCGAACGCCGGCATCGACACGAAGGCGAGGATGTCGCCGGACTCCACATCCATGGCGACCAGGGCGCCGGATTGGTCACCCATCCGCCTGGCGGCATATTGCTGCAGCCCCTGGTCGATGGTCAGCTGGACCGTCTGGCCGCTTCGGTCGGGCTTGGGATCGAGTTCCTTGACCAGCTTGCCGCGCGCCGTGACCTCGATGCGCTGGCCGCCGGGCACACCCCTGAGATAAGGCTCGAGCGACTTTTCGAGGCCCTGCTTGCCGATTTTGAAGCCGGGAATGATCAGCAGCGGATTCTTCTTCTCGGCTTCATATTCCTTGGCGTTCGCCGCCCCGACGTAGCCGAGCAGGTGCGCGACGGCCGGGCCGTCGGGATAATAACGCGAATAGCCGCGCGTGGCCTGAACCCCCGGCAGGTCCGGAAGCCGGACCGTGATCCCCGCATATTGTTCGTAGCTGACGTTCTCCGCGACGGACACGGGCTGGAAACCGCGCGACTCTTTAAGGTCGCGCCGGATGCGGTCGACGTCGTCGGGGGTCAGCGCGAGCAGGCGGGCGACCTCCGGGACGATGTCCCGGCCTTCCTCCAATTGCTGGGGGACAATGTCGACGCGGAAGCTGGCGCGGTTAATCGCGATCGGCTTGCCGGCGCGGTCGATGATCCAGCCGCGCCGCGGCGGGACTGGGATCAGCTGAACGCGGTTACTCTCGCTCAGCAATTGGTATTTCGCGTTCTGGGCGATTGCGAGCCAGCCGAGCCGCCCGACCAGCAAGGCCCCCACCGCCGCTTGCGCACCGCCGAGCAGGAGCATGCGCCGGGAGAAGGTGATCGACTGGTGCGCCACGGTCAGCCGGGTTGGCCGGTTCATCGTCCGAGCCTCCAGCGGTCGAGGCGCGACGCAAACCATGCGCTCAGGGGGAAAATGCAGATCGAGATGAGCAGTGGCGGGACCATCGCCAGCGGCGGTACGCGTGCACCGGTGATTGCGGCGACCCGCCATTGCAAACACTCGTCAAGCGCGATCAGCACGGCCGCAAGCACCCACTCGACCCAATAATCACGCCACATCGTACGCCGGTCCGCCAGGTCGAGGGCGAGCATCGTCGCGCTCCACAGGGCGACGGAAAAGCCGATCGGCAGGCCGGTGATCAGGTCGTTGGCCAGACCCATGGGCGCTGCCCACCACGCCGGCCACGGGTCCGAGCGCAACAGCCGCCAGCTGATCAGCGCGAGGAAGCCGAAATCGGGAAACCAGCCATTGGCGACTACGACCGGCAGCGTGGCGAGTAAGGACGCGACGATAACCGACGCGACCGGCACGAAAATGGCGAGCGGTTTCGGCCCCTGGCCGATGCGCCGCCGGGTTTCGAGCGCCGCGCGGACCATCAGGGAGTCTCGGCCGCGGCCTGCGGCTCGTACGGCGGTTCGACGATGGCGAAGCTGGTGCTGGCAGGGTCGGCGAGCGGGATCGCGACCGCGCCGTCGTCATCGAGCTTCACCACGCGGCCGATCGGCACGAGCGGCGGGTAGAGTCCGCCCGTGCCGGACGTGATGATGATGTCGCCGCGCTTGAACGGATTGCGACCGACCTCAAGCGGGCGGACGTCGATGGTCCCGTCGCCGCGGCCTTGCGCGATGACCGGTATGCCGCCGCGGAGCAGGCTCGCCGGCACAATGTTCGCTCGGTCGGACACCAGCAGCACCCGCGAGGCGAGGGCGCCGGAATCCATCACTCGGCCGACCAGCCCGTCGGCCGATCGTACCGGCATGCCGACGCGGACGCCGTCGCTGGTCCCGACGGACAGGATCGCGAAGCGCCGCACGCTGCTTAACGAGGAACCGACCAGGCGGCCGACGGCGACCGTATTCTGTTGGTGTTCGCGGAGCAGAAGGGTCGCCTTCAGCTGGCGGTTTTCCTGCGCGATCGCGCGCGCCTGAATGATCTGCCGCCGCATGGCGTCGCGTTCGCGCCGCAACTCGCCGTTCTGGCTGGCGGCGTCCCAATAATTGCCGGCGCCGGTGAACACGCCCTCGACGGTCGAGCTGACGGAGCGAAGCGTGCCCGAGATTGGCCCGGTGACGTCGAGCGCGGCGCCGCGCACGCCCTGGAATTGCGCCGGAGCAAAGATCGACAGGGCAAGCAGGATCAGGCCAACGAAGATCCCCGCAATCACGGCGAGAAAGCTGAAGAACAGGCCGTATTGGGCCCGCCTTGACCAGCCGGGGCGCGCGGTCGCCACCCCTCAGTTACCCGTCAGGCCGTCTGCAGGACGCCGCGGAACTGCTCTTCCTCGAGCGCCCGGCCGGTGCCGAGTGCGACGCAGGTCAGCGGGTCCTCGGCCACGGTGACCGGCAGGCCGGTCTCGTCGCGCAGCACTTCGTCGAGCCCTTGGAGCAGTGCGCCGCCGCCAGTGAGGACGATGCCCTGGTCGCAGATGTCGGCGGCCAGCTCCGGGGCGGTATTCTCGAGCGCGATACGGACGCCCTCGACGATGGTCCCGACAGGCTCCGACAGCGCTTCGGCGATCTGGCCCTGGTTGATCGAGATTTCCTTTGGCACGCCGTTGACGAGGTCGCGGCCCTTGATGTGGACGGTCTTGCCAATGCCGTCGACCGGCGGCTTGGCGATCCCGACTTCCTTCTTGATCCGCTCCGCCGTGGCTTCGCCGATCAGCAAATTGTGGTTGCGCCGGACGTAGGACGAAATCGCTTCATCCATCTTGTCGCCGCCGACGCGGACCGATGTGGTGTAGGCGAGACCGCGAAGCGAGAGCACTGCGACCTCGGTCGTGCCGCCACCGATGTCGACGACCATCGAACCGATCGGCTCGGTCACCGGCATGTCGGCGCCGATCGCCGCGGCCATCGGCTCCTCGATCAGGTAGACAGCGCTGGCGCCGGCGTTCGACGCGGCATCGCGGATAGCGCGGCGTTCGACCGAGGTCGAACCGCTCGGCACGCAAATCACGATTTCGGGGAAGCGCCAGGCGCGCATCTTGCCGCCATGCACCTTGTGGATGAAGTGCTTGATCATCTGCTCGGCGACATCGATGTCGGCGATGACCCCGTCGCGCAACGGCCGGATGGCCTCGATCTGGTCCGGCGTCTTGCCCATCATCAACTTGGCGTCGTCGCCGACCGCCTTGACCTTCTTGACGCCGTTGATGGTTTCGATCGCGACGACCGATGGCTCATTGAGGACGATGCCGCGACCCCGCACGTACACCAACGTATTGGCGGTCCCGAGATCGATCGCCATGTCGTGCGACATCCATTTGAACCAGCGCGTCCAGAACATTGATTGCCCGTATCCCCGACTTGATCAGGAAGGCGCGGAATTTCCTCCGCGACTTCATTTTCGATTAAACACTTCCCATTGAATGCGGCCTGAATTTCCGCGAAAAATCAGCGCTTCGCCGGCTGCCTCGGATTGGGCATAAGACCCTTAACATGTCAATAAGAAGACTGCCCCCAGAGCTCGTCAATCGCATCGCCGCCGGCGAGGTCGTCGAACGGCCGGCGAGCGCGCTCAAGGAATTGGTCGAGAATGCGCTCGACGCCGGAGCCGCGCAAATTGCGGTCCGTCTATCGGCGGGCGGGTTGGAGCGAATAGAGGTCACGGACGATGGCAGTGGGATGAGCCCGGCCGAAATGCGCCTGGCGCTCGAACGCCACGCCACCTCGAAGCTGCCC
>Ga0207668_10000552_pt1 | contig 23527 bp, 24 predicted proteins | sample KBSS43metaG_FD_184323 | JGI IMG/M metagenome (GOLD analysis project Ga0207668, IMG submission 184323) | Switchgrass rhizosphere microbial communities from Kellogg Biological Station, Michigan, USA - KBS S4-3 metaG (SPAdes) (version 2) | ecosystem: Host-associated > Plants > Roots > Rhizosphere...
TCGACGATCGACTTCGACATGTAGCCCCCTAGGGCGCCGCATTACCGAAGTATAGCGGACCCTTGCATTATTAAGGACGTCGCGGGCGTGCCATGAGACATCGCGTCACGTCGTCCCCAGGCCGGTGACCGGCGAACCGCAGACGCCCCGCCCAGCTCACGCGTCCAACCGCTGCTGTGGACTTTATCTGGCGACGCTCTTGCTATCGAGCGGCTCGACCAGGTCCGAGCTACACCGAAAATGACGCGCCTTTCAGAGATGGATTACAGCCCATTCGATTGAAAAGGGGTTAGCGGATGTCCAGGTTTGCTCTGTACTTCGAAGACAAGTCCGGCGCTTCGGCGGCCGAGTACGCCCTGATCCTGGCCGTCGTCGGCCTCGGCATCGTGGCGGCGGTCGGCCGCCTGCGCGAAGCCATCGCCACGGCGATCGGCACGACGGCCAGCCGCATCAGCACCTGCGCGACCAGAGCGCACGCGTCGGCGCTGAGCTGAGCCTGATGGGCGAGCGATATCGCCTCGGACACGAACTTGGCACGCTCCTGGCTATGCTCGGGACAAGGCCGCCACCCAGCGTATCAGTCCGGGACTGGCCGATCTCAACCGGGTCCCATGGTGGCGGCCCACAGCATTCTAAGGGGTATCCAATGTCGAAGCTCGTGAACTTCCTCCAAGACGAATCCGGCGCCTCGGCGGCCGAATACGCTCTGATCCTGGCCATCGTCGGCCTGGGCATCGTGGTCGCCGTCGGCAGCCTGCGTAACGCCATTTCTACCGCGATCGGCAACACCGCGACTAAGATCAGCAGCTACGCCACCTGATCTGAGGAACGACTCTCCAGTCGGCAGCGCCCCCGGAGCGATCCGGGGGCGTTTTGCATTGTGCCTGGACTAAAGCGGCTGGCCGCAACGCAGGTCTGCAAGCAGCGCACGAAGCTCGGCCACGTGCGGGTTGGGCACGACCTTGGACGGATTTATCGGCCCGATTTTCTCACCCCCGTAGATGCGGACCTGATGGCGTCCACACACCTCCCGCACCTGATCGGCGGTGAGGTTTTCCAGGTAGAGCATGACGGGCGCCGCCAGGAACGGGTCGTTCCGCAAGAGCACCTGGCCGTACCACATGCCGGTGTCGTCGATGATGAGCACATCGGCGCCCGATTTCAGGAGCCTGTTGGCCGCCTGGGCGTAAGGCTGCACGAACTCGCGCGCCTGCCAAGCGCGGAACGGGACGAGCACGAGCGCTGAGCCGATCAGCGCGGCGGTCATAACCGCCTGCGCCCGCCGTCGCTCGGCGCTATCGACGGCCTCGAAGGCGCGGACCCACCCCCAAGCGGCCAGCAAAGCCGTCGATCCGATCAGCCCATGGAAGTAGCGGTACCCCCAGCCGTGTCCCTGGAAGGGTAGCAATATGAACATGGCGACGCCGGTGAGCACGAGGCCGACGAGCAGAGCGCGCACGTCTCCACGCTGCCGCCAGGCCGCCGGTGCGGCCAGTAGCGCGAGCGGAACGGCCAGCAGGTTCTGCCAGGTCATGAACCGGAGCAGGTTCTTCGCCAACAGGCCCAGGCCGTCGAAGTCGAATCGGCTCAGCAGATTGAGGGCCGTGCCGGCTGCACTGCCTGCGGCCTGCGCAGGGCCGGCGGGGGTCGGATCGATCCATTGCAGCCGAAGAGTGGGGAAGAAGTTCCAGAACCCGAGGATCAAGGCGAAAGCGGCGGTGTGCGCCAAGGCGTTTCGCCAGCGCCGGGACAGCCACATTTCCAGAACGAAGGGCGCGGCGAACAGGGGAAAGAAGGCGAGCTGATGGATGCCGCAGCCGAGAAGGGCGACGAGGATGGCGCAGCCATGCCGCACGCGGCCGTTCCCGAGGATCAGCCAGAGCCAGACCATGTTCGCCGCCAGGTGCGCGGACATGGCGTACGGCGTCATCCCGGTGATCAGGACCTGTGGCGAGGTCGCCACAAAAAGCGCCGCGAGCGGTGCCAGACCCTTAAAATCCGGCCAGAGCCGGCGCGCCACGCCGAAGGTCGCGAGCACCGATAGCGCCGCCCAAACCGCAGGAACCAGGCTCTGCGAGCCCAGCACCGAGCCCACCGCCAGGAAGGCGGCGTTCACCGGCAGATAGCCTGACACCCAGTGCGCGGCGCCCGCCCAGCCCAGGAACATCGGCTGTAGCGCCAGGCGGTAGTCCTGCCATTCGCGGGGCAGGGGCGCCGTCAGGCTCCCGGTCCGCAGGATGCGCGCGTCGAACTGCGCCATGAACTCGTCGCCGGAAAGTCCGTAGCTGGTGCACACCAGCCGAGCGCCCGCCCAGCAGACGGCGAACACGATGAGCGCCGCACCGCACGCCCAGCGCCGGTCCATCTCCCGTTGAAGGAGGGCCGGCGGCGCAGCCGTCCCGGCGAGCACGAGGAGCGCCGCAAGCAGGAAGAGGCAAACGCCAGCGCCTGGCAGGTCCTGCTGGTAAAAGAAGTAGTCGGTGATCGAATAGGGCTTCGAAAGCAGGGTCCCGGCGACACCGACGACGGCCAGAACCACCGCCGTGACGAGCCAGGCCTTGACCACGCGCAGGACGAGATGGCTCACGGCGCCGTCGCTAGCCACGGACACCTTTGAATTCACAGTGTCCATGATCGACTAAGCTCCCCGCACGCGCCGAACACTTTCGAGACCGCATATTTACAGGCTCTAAAGGCGGGCGGCGGGAGAGTGCGACAAGGCCTAGAGCCGGTATCGAGTCGCAAGGATAGCAATGCGCCCTCATCCGTCGCCCGGCGCTCCGGTCGCGTCCACGGCGCCGGCGGAGGCGAAGCCGGCCTTCGCGCAGGCGTTGAGGGGCGGCGTGGTCGCCACGGTCGTCCTGCTGGTCGTGCTGATGGCGATCGGCGTGGCGCACATGTTCCTGGCTCCCGACCGCAAGGGCCTCACCGACTTCTTCTTCTTCGAGCAGGATCTGGTGGTCGTCGGCCCGATGATCTTCCTCCTGGTCGCGCTCGCCTTTCCCTGGCCCTGGCGTCTGCCGCTGAAGCCGCCGCCGGCGACCTGGCGGACCGCCATGCTGATCGCCCTCGCCGTGACCGTCGCGGGCTGGGCGGGCAGCTATCTGGCCTACGACGACTACGCGCTCTCCATGGACGAGTTCATGGCGAGGTTCGACGCGCAGATCCTGGCGACCGGCCAGCTCGCTGCGCCGGTCCCGCCGGAATGGCGCGCGTACGTCAAGGCGCTGCAGCCGCTGTTCATGCTCGACATCCCCGGCCACGCCCGGTGGGTCTCGGGCTACCTGCCGGTCAACGCCGCCTTCCTGGCGCTGGGCCTGAAGCTCGGCGCGATGAACCTCGTGCCCGCGCTCTGGGCCGGGATCTCCATCATCGCCACCTTCGGCGTGGCGCGCCGCCTCTGGCCGGAGAAGCCCGGCGCGGCCCTGATCGCCGTCGGCCTGCTGGCGACCTCGGCGCAACTCATCGTCACCGCCATGACGCCCTACGCCATGAGCGCGCACCTGGCGCTGAACATGGTCTGGCTCTGGCTGTATCTGAGGGGAGGGCGCCTCGGCCATGGCGCAGCCGCCGGCGTCGCCTTCCTCGCCACCGGCCTGCACCAGATCGTCTTCCACCCGCTGTTCGCCGCGCCCTTCGTGCTCGAGCTCTGGCTCGAGCGGCGCTGGAAGCCGGCGCTCTGGCACACCTGCGCCTATGCGGTCATCGGCGCGTTCTGGGCGCTGTACCAGCCGATGCTCGTGCACCTGTACGGAGCCGGCACGGTGGCGGCGGCGGCGCAGGGGGGCGGGGCGCTGACGACGCTGGCCTACCTGCTGGCGTCGTTCGATCTCGCCGGACTGGGCTATTTGGCGAAGAATTGCGTTCGCCTGATCACCTGGCAGAACCTGCTGTTGGCGCCCCTGGTTCTGATCGCGATCGGACCCGCGCTGCGCGAACGCGGCCCAGTGCGCGCCATGGCGCTTGGGCTCGCCGCCACCCTGGCGATGCTCGTCGTGGTGATGCCCTACCAGGGCCACGGCTGGGGTTACCGCTACCTCCATGGACTGCTGGGATCGCTGTGCCTGCTGGCGGCCTGGGCCTGGACGTCGCTCAGCGAAGGGACAGCGGGCGATCCCGCGCCGCGCCGCGCCATCTTCGCCTGCGGGCTCGCCGCCAGCGCAGCCTTGGCGCTGCCGCTCCGCGCCCTGCAGGCCCACGACTTCGAGCACCCCTACGCCGTCGCCGTGCGCGAGATCCAGACGATCGACGCCGACATCGTGATCGTCGACGACTATGGGCTGTGGTTCGGCGCCGACCTAGTGCGCAACAGGCCGACCCTCGCAAACCGGCCGTTGGTCGTTCGCGCCAGCGCGTTGAGCGGCGACCAGCTACGGTCGCTTTGCGCCCGCGGAAAGGCCGTGTGGTTCAAGCCCGAGGATGCAGCGCGAGCCGGCGTCCGCCGCACGCCCGCGCCGCGGCCGGCGCAGGCCGTTCAGGGCTGCCCGGCGGCGGCCTGAGCTACTGCCGAACCTCGAGCTCGGGCAGCGGGAACAGGAGCTTGCGTCCGTTGAACGCCTTCGAGCCTTCGAAGAAGGCGCGGAAATGCCAAGGCAGCACCAGCAGGTAGTCAGGATCGCTGGCCAGCAGCTCCGTCTCCGGCACGATCGGGATGAAGCTGCCGGGCGTGAAGGCGCCGAACTTGTCCGGGTTCACTTCGCCCACGGCGACCAGATCGTCCGCCGTGAAGCCACAGTACTGCAGGAGCACATTGCCCTTGGTGGAGGCGCCGAGCGCAGCGACGCGTTCGCCGCGCGCCTTCGCGTCGTTCACGAAGGCGCGCAGGCGTTCGCGCGATTGCTGCACGCGGGTCTCGAAGGCCTGGAAGGGGGCGAGCGTGTGCAGGCCGGCCTTGGCCTCCTTGTCGAGGATCTCGCGCACCGCCGGCAGGGCCGGAGCCCCGGGGGGCGCACGTTTCGCGGTGACCGAGAAGCTGCCGCCATTCACGTCGTTGAACTCGACGTCGACGATCTGCAGACCCACGCGCTCCGCCATCCACTGGATCTGCGCCAAGCCGTAGAACTCCAGGTGCTCGTGGCACACCGTGTCGTAGGAGTTGGTGTCGAGCATCGCCGGCATGTAGCTCTGCTCGAAGACCCAGATCCCGTCGTCGGCCAGCACTTCGTGCACCTGGCGCATGAAGTCCATCGGCGCTTCCAGGTCGTAGAACATCGAGAACGAGGTCACGACCTTGGCCCGGCGCTCGCCGAACCGCTCGCGCACCAGGGCGGCCGAGAAGAAGTCCGGGATCAGTTCGACGTGGGGCGGATAGTACTGCCGGAATTTCGACCCGGTCGGGTCGATCCCGACCAGGGTGAGCTCCGGCGGATAGGCCGCCAGCGTGGTGCCGTCGTTGCTGCCGATGTCGACCACCAGATCGCCGGGGGCGAGCCTGACGAGGCCGGAGATCCGTTCGACCTTGCGGCGCAGGTGGGCGACCATGCTGGCGTTCAGCCCCGAGCGATAGCCGTAGTTGTCGCCGTACATCTCGCCGAGATCGTAGCTGTGCGCGAGCTGCAGCAGACCGCACGAGCTCTCGCCGGCGGCGCACTTCACCAGACGCAAGGGGCCTGTGGTGACCGATGCGTCGCGGCTCTTCGGGAACACGCCCGTCAGCATCTGTTCGCCGAGGTCCAGCACCCGGTCGAGGTGCGTGGAGCCGCAGATCCGGCAGCGCTCGATCTTGGTGTAGGTCATGAATTCGCCCCGTCGTGAGCCTGGCCAAGTCGAGCCAAGTCCGCATCCACCATCATCGCGACCAGTTGAGGAAAGGTGACGCTAGGGGACCATTTCAGGTCGCGCGCCGCCTTGCTCGCATCTCCCACCAGCGGCGAGGATTCCGCCGGCCTGTGGTCGGCCCCGCCCTCGCGGACGTGGTTACGATAGTCGAGCCCGACATGCTCGAAAGCGTAGCGGCAAAGATCGCGCACGGAATGCGAATGGCCGGTGGCGATGACGTAGTCGGCGGGCTCGGCCGTCTGCAAGGCCAGCCAGGCCGCCCGCATGTAGTCGCCGCTGAAGCCCCAGTCGCGCTGCGCGTCGAGGTTGCCCAGGCTCAACTCGTCGGCCAACCCCAGCTTGATGCGCGCCGCGGCCTCGGTGACCTTACGGGTAACGAAGCGGGCGTCCCGCCGAGGGCTTTCGTGATTGAACAGGATGCCCGCGCAGGCAAACACGCCGTAGTGGTGGCGATAGATGCCGACCATTGTGTGGGCGTACAGCTTCGCTGCGCCATAGGGGCTGCGAGGAGCAAGCGGCGTGGTCTCCGATTGCGGGCTTTCGACGGGCTGCGCCCCGAATAGCTCGCTGCTCGACGCTTGGAACAGGCGGATGGTCGGATCGATGGCGCGGATCGCTTCCAGGATGTGGGCGACCGCGAGCCCGTTGATCTCGCCGATCCCGACGGGGTCGTCGAACATGCCCGCGCCGGACGAGTAGGCCGCCAGATTGTAGACTTCGCTCGGCTGGGTCTGGCGTAGCAGGTCGCGCAAAACGGCCTCGTTCCGCAGGTCCCATTCGACGAGTTCCAGGCGCGGGTCGATCGACGGACGCGCCGCGGCGAGGGCGCGGGTCGTCCCGATGACACGATAGCCCTGTGCGAGCAGCAGTTCGGCGAGGTAATGGCCGTCCTGGCCGCTGGCGCCGGTGACGAGAGCGGTTTTGCGCCGCGAACTCATGCCGCGTCCCAGGCGATGGGTCCGAGCCAGAGGCTCGCCATAAAGCGGCTCGCCCGATTGGAGAAGCGGCTGCAGGTCACGAGCTCATAGTTCGCCTCGCCGGACCCGCTTCCCACGGCGGCCAGCAGGCACACACCGAGAAAATTGGCGACCCGCCCGGGGACGAGGGCGATGGCCAGCAGATACAGCCGCCAGAGGCCGAGCTCGCGGCTCTCGAAGTAGGTTCGGTATTCGGCGACCGAGTAGCTTCCCATCGCTCGGAGTCGAAACAGCCACCTGAGGTTCTTCCAGGGGTGGCGCGGAACTACCCGGTGCTTGGGGCCGTCGCCGTAGCCGGGAAAGCTCCAGATCAGGTCCGGCCACTTGAAGGCCCAGATTTCGAAGCTCCGCGCGCGCCACATGGCGTTGCCGTATCGAATCCGCACGAGCGGCTCGCCCAGCAACTTCGCCTTCGCGATCGGCGGTCCCTGGAAAATGACGCCGACATGGATGAACAGCGATCCGAAGTACCTCGCCCTGTCCCGGCTCAGCCAGAGATCGCGCCGTACGATCACGCCGCCGATGAAGGAAAGCGCGTCCCCCGAGTCCTGGAGCAGACGATCCGCGTCTTCAGCGGCGTAGGTCCGCTCCCCGCTGAACGCCAGCCGTCGCGTCTTCAGCGTTCGCCGCACGGAGACGTCGCGAATTTCGGCGTCGACCACCAGCAGGTCTACGGCGCCGTCCTCCAGAGCCTCCAGCACACGATCCACGGCGCCTGGAGCCAGCAAATCGTCGTCCGGGAACAGCCAGCAGTGTCGCCCATGTGCATAGCCGACCGCCTTGTCGTAATCGTTGTCGACGCCGGAGTTGCAGTCTTCGCGAATGTACCGGATCGCCGGATTGTCGGCGTAGCGGCCCGCCACCTCGGCCGTGTTGTCGGGCGAGGCTCCGTCGACGATCACCACCTCCACGCCCGGGCGCAGTTGCGCGACGATTGAGTCGAGCGTCTCGCCGATGAAGCGGCCCCGGTTGTAGGTCGCGATGCAGATCGAGAGGTCGGTCAATGCGGTCGTCCACTGGACTGGCGCGCAAGCGTAGCGGCTCTGTAGAACTTCAGATGCTCGCCCGCTATTCGCCGCCATTCATCGCCATCTAGCGCTGGGTCAAAGGCCCGCCTCTGGCTCCAATATTGATCGAGAGCGGACCGCATCTGCGCCATGTCGTCCACCTCCGAGAAGTATGTGTTCTTGGCCTCATCGAAGCCCGTGGTGGTGGTCGAGGTCGTCAGAACGAACGTGCCCTGAAGCAGGGCGGCGTGAATGGAGCTGTTCCAGATGCCGCCACCGTGCTGGAAAGGAAGCACGACTGCGTCCGCCGCGGCGAGAAGGTCGGCGGTCTCAGTTTCCGAGAGGAAGCCGGTCATGGTTACGCTATTCCGCCATTCCGCGGTCTCAGCCCGACTCTGAATTGACCGAGAGTATTCGGGATCCACACTTTGCTCGCCTGCAATCACGAGGTGGTCCCGCATCGGATCAGCGATCTCAAAGAGCAACTCGACCCGCTTGAATGGGTAAAGAAAGCCAAAGAAGACAATCAATCGCTCTTTGCCCTTCGACATTCGCTTTCGCAGAGCGACTCTCTCAACCTCCGAGAGGGTGCTGCGCGGAATTGAAGAGCCGCTGGCGATGAACCCACCGGGCTTGCGGTCGATCAGCGGGCGCAGGGCGGGATACAGTTTCGCGCGGAAATCGGGGCGAACGATTACGTAGGGCCCGGGGATCAGGGTATTCAGGACGAAGGCGGGGACCCCCAATGGACTTGGTAGTTCATGCCATGTCTGCGCCACAGCGACGCCTTCCCGCGAGGCAATCAGCGGGATCATGGCGGGAAGAGAGCCTCGACCGTAGCCTTGAGTCGGATATTGAACGTGGACGATATCTGGAGACCAAGTTCTTAGGAGATCCAGGGCGACGCCGGCCTCGCTCCATCCCCAGCTTGAGATGATCGGGAACGTGCGAATTGCGCCTGGCTCTTCGAGGATCGCTCCCTTGCTGGTGAGTACGCCGACTTCGACGCCCGGCACATCCGCCAGAGCGCGGGCCAAGCTCGTCGTGTAGTCCCCCACGCCGCAGCGCATGGGGGGGAGAGAGCCTGTAACCAGCAGTACTTTCACGGAACTAGGGGCGCTTTTCCAATGCCAGCCAGGCGAATGTGTATTCGTACCCGCCGTGGCGCACGGCGCGTTCTTGCCCTTCGAAGCGAAGTTCGCCCACAGGACGCAGACCATGCTTGCCAGCTTCGTCGACTAGAGCTTTCACATCCTCCTGGGAGAATATCAGCCAATCCATCCCAAAAAACCGCGTGGATGATGTGTCGATTTTATCAGGCCAGTAGTCGACTGAAGCCGTAAAGACCCCCCCGGTTTTCAGAATTCGCGAGATTTCCGCAAAAAGGCGAGGGCCATCGAAGCCGTGCTCTATCACCGAAATCGACGTGATCGCTGAGAATGTTTCATCCTGAAACGGCGTCTTCATGAAGTCTGAGATTGTATAACGGATCGCATCGTTGAAGGGCATCTTCGAAACGTCAGGGTTTAGATCAACACCCGTGAGGTTTCGGTATCCGAGCTTATGCAGGGATACGAGCACCTCAGAGCAGTAACACCCAATGTCCAGAACCGGATCGTTCTGACCGAGGCGCTCCTGAATAAGACGAATCGTCTCTAGGACATCCCAACTTTTGATGTGGTCGCCCATGACCATAAGATCATTCACGCCAGCGCGCTTCAGCAAGCGCTTGGCCTTGCCAGAAACGCTCTCGTCGACGCCCGATATCTTTCGGGCCACCATCTCGCGCCGAGCTTCCGTCACCTGCTGTCGTGAATGTAAGACCCGCATGGTCATGATGGTGTCCGCCGATGCTAGCTGTTGCGGTCGATGGCCGCCGGGTTGAAGAGGGTTCTCCGGTGCAGGCTTCTCCGAAGGTCTGGGCTGAGCCCGACGACCGCGAAAAAGGCCAGCGACGCAAAGACCCCGCCCAGCGACAATCTAGCAAACTGGTTGAGAGGAAGTGATTGTGCCCACATTCCGCCCCCTCCGGCGATGAGGAGGGCGCTGAGGAAGGGAAGGGCGACATCAATAGATAGCCAGCGCAAGCCAACGCCCTTAAGCAGAAGTCGATCTGTTACTGCTGTTCCAACTACCAAATACGAGGTATTGTAGAATACCCATGCTCCTGCCGCGCCGCTTATTCCAAACTTGTGCGTCAGAAGTGAAAGCGACAGGATGTAGGGAATAAGAAGGGCTGCATTGATCTTGGCTGAAAGATCAGACCTGCCACAGGCTAGTTGGAGCGCATAAGGAAAATGCATGGCTCCATTGAGGGCAGTCCCAAATGCCAAAAGTGTCACTGTCATAGAAATGGAGTTTGAGATCGAATAATCTCTTGTCCAGAGGTGAAATATATCTGGTGCAAATAAGGACATAAATACGGTGATCGGCCATATGGCCGACATCAGGGCGCGCGTCCCTGATCGATAGAGTGAGACAAGCGTTGTGGTTTCTGACGCGGCTGAAAGTTCCGTGAATCGCGGATAGACCGCGCCAAAGGTTGGTGTCAAAAATAAATATAGACTGCGCGCGGCTAATCCGGCGAGAGAGTATATTCCTAAGTCTGAAAGTGAAGATAATTTACTCAGAACTATCTTGTCACTCTGCAGATAAACCGTCCCCAATGCAGCCGTGAGCGCCATTCCAGCCGAAAAGCGCCAGATCCTACCCAGCGCCGCTTTGTCAAACTGAGGGCGTGTCTGCGACGGGCCGAGCGCCCTCCAGGCGGCCGCTCGCACGATGATGACATTCAAGACCGCCACCAACGCCTGCCATCCAAAGAAAGCTTGGATCGTCGCGGAGCCAAGTGCCAGCACGGCGACGGCGCCGAGGTTGGCGACCGCAGTCATGGCGATTTCAATGCCGCTCGCTAGCACCATCCGCTGCGCGCCCATGAGCGCGCCGAGGTACAGGCCCAAAGGAAATCGACAGGCGATGATCAAACCCATCAACGCAATCGCCTGCGCAAGGTCCCTTTCCGACAATGTGGACGAATGCAGCCAAACGCGCGCGACGTGGGGCGCCGCGATGAACAGGCACAGGCCGATTCCGGCAGCGACTAGCCAGTACACGCAAGCAAGCGTGTGCAGTAAGTCACGCGCGCGCAGTCTGTCGTCTGGCGACTGGGAGCGAGCAACCTCACGATTCATCGTGGGCGACAGTCCCATTTCCAACAGGCCGAATACGGCCTGCATGGCGGTAAAGAAGCCGATCAAGCCATAAGAGGCGACGCCAAGATAATGTAGATAAAATGGGACGACAGCTAAGCCTACCGCAGCCGTCCAAATTGAGTTTGCAAGTCCGGCTACAAAATTTCGCCCTGTCTTCACGGGGCGCTACTCTTTGTAATCGTTCGCGTAGTACCCGTGCCGCTTGACGAGCTCGTCGCGTTCCGCCGAGCGGAGGTCTTCGCGGACCATCTCCTGGACGAGCTGTTCGAAGGAGATCTTCGGCGCCCAGCCGAGCTCCTTCTGCGCCTTGCTGGAATCCCCGAGCAGGGTCTCGACCTCGGTCGGGCGGAAGTAGCGCGGGTCGACGCTGACGATGCAGCGGCCGGTGCGGTCGTAGCCCTTCTCGTCGAGGCCTTCGCCTTCCCATCGGATGTGGAGGCCCAGTTCGCTGGCGGCGGCGTCGACGAAGTCACGGACGCTGTACTGCACGCCGGTGGCGATCACGTAATCCTGCGGCTTGTCCTGCTGCAGCATCAGCCATTGGACCTCGACGTAGTCCTTGGCGTGGCCCCAGTCGCGCTTTGCGCTCAGGTTGCCGAGGTAGAGGATGTCCTGCAGCCCGAGCTTAATTCGGGCCAGGCCGCGCGTGATCTTCCGCGTGACGAAGTTTTCGCCGCGCACGGGGGATTCGTGATTGAAGAGGATTCCGTTGCACGCGTAGAGCCCATAGGCCTCGCGGTAGTTCACGGTGATCCAATAGGCGTAGAGCTTCGCCACCGCGTAGGGCGAGCGCGGGTAGAAGGGCGTGCGCTCGGTCTGCGGCGTCTCCTGCACCTGGCCGTAAAGTTCGGAGGTGGAGGCCTGATAGAAGCGGGTGCGCTCCGAAAGGCCCAGCATCCGCATCGCCTCCAGAAGGCGCAGCGTGCCCAGTGCATCGGCGTTGGCGGTGTATTCCGGCTCCTCGAACGAGACGGCGACGTGGCTCTGGGCGGCGAGGTTGTAGATCTCGTCCGGCTTGGTCTGCTCGATGATGCGGATCAGGTTGCTGGAATCGGTGACGTCGCCGTGGTGCAGGAAGAAGCGAACGTCCTCTTCGTGCGGGTCGCGATACAGGTGATCGATGCGGCTGGTGTTGAACAGCGACGCCCGACGCTTGATGCCGTGCACGACGTAGCCTTTGCTGAGCAGCAGCTCCGCCAGATAGGAACCGTCCTGGCCGGTGACCCCGGTGATCAGGGCCGTCTTTTGCGAACGCGTCATCTATACCTCGGTGTCGATCACGGCGGGATGATAGGCTTAATTTGTTTAGGAAGCTGTCAATCTGGGCTTGCGCTAGTACCACCCCAACGCCACCAGCCCCCGCGCCGCGAGGGCGTCGACGGCGCGAGTCCGGGTGACCTCGCGCCCCAGGGCGTAGGTCAATCGCGCAAGCGTCGAGCGCTTCGAAGCCACCAGCCTATCGGCCGCCCGGCGCGCGGCGTCCGGCATATCTTCGCCATAGAGCCGGATCAGCTCGGCAGCCTGGGCGTGGATCGCGTAGCCCCCCCGAGGGCTCCTCGCGATCAACATGAACTGCTTCCACATCCGCGCCGCGGCGGTCGCCTCGCCGCCGACGGCGTTTGCGCCGTGCTGGCGATAGAGGATCGCAGGCTCGGGATCGTAGTGGATGCGGCCGCCGACGGCGGCGACGACCAGCACGCTCCACCAGTCGTGCATGGTCAGGCGCCCAGGGGGCGGAGGCGTGGTGATCAGCGCGCGGGCGGCGCGGTTCATCACCGAGGTGCATCCGTAGGCGATGTTCTCGAACAGCAGGTGCTGGAAGCGCGTGTCGCCGTTCGCGGCGGGGACGCCCAACACCTGGAGCTGTTCGTCCACGCAGGTGACGTTCGAGCAGTAGAGGGCCGGGCCCTCGTCGGCGGCGATGAAGTTGACCGCGCGCTGCAGCTTGCCCGGCAGCCACACGTCGTCCTGGTCGCAGAAGGCGTAGTAGTCGGCGCCGTCGGGGGCGGTGCGCAAGAGTTCGAGGAAGCTGTGCGCGGCGCCGAGGTTGGGGCCGCTCGGCAGGTCGGCAAGGGCGGGCCAGCGGTCGGCGTGGCGCGCGAGGATCTCGCGGGTCGCATCCGTCGAGCCGTCGTCACGGGCGTGCAGCACGACCTCGACGCCGCGTTGGTCGCGCAGGCTGACAAGCTGCTCGTCCAGGAAGCGGGCGCCGTTGTAGGTCGACAGCAGCACAGCGACGCGGGGCAGGGCGCCGTTCATCTGTAGCCGGCCCGGTAGACGAGGGCGATCGCGTCGGCGAATGGCCGCGGCCAGAGGCGGCGGAACATGATCAGGTCCTCGGCCTGGCGGCGCCCGTCGCGGATCAGGCCGGAGGTCGCCGTGAGCGGATTGTGCCGGCGCCCGACCAGCCGCTGCGGCGCGCGTGCGAAGACCATGCGCTGGTCGCAGAGCCGCAGCCAGGCGTCCCAATCCAGGTTGCTGGCGAAGGCGTCGCTGAAGCGGAAGTCGGGGATCGACTGTCGATCGAAGGTCACCGATGAACAGGGGAGCGGGTTGCCGAACGCCAGAAAGGCCCGCAGCCGCAGGCCGGAGATGCGTCGTGCCCCGCCCAGCGTGAGGAGCTCGATCAGGTGCTTCACACGGCTGATCTTCGAGCTCTTCGGCGCGCCGTCGTCGTCGATCTCCTGGTAGGCGGTGAAGCAGAGCGCCGCGCCGGACGTTCGCGCGAACGCCGCGCGTGTGCATCGCACGAAGGCTGGATCGTAATAGTCGTCCTGGTGCGCCAGAGTGACGAAGCGGGCGTTGGTCAGGCCGAGAGCAAAGTTCCAGTCCCTGGCGATGCCGCTCCGCTCCGGGTTGACGACCAGCGTGGCCCCCGCCTGCGCGGCGGCCTTGGCGATGAAGTCGGAGGGCGTCGACGTCGCGACGACCAGTTGGACGGGACTGTCCTGGGTGGCGAGCGAGGCGAGGGTCTGCGGCAGAAACGGCGAGTCGCCATAGGCCGGGACGACGGCGGCGAAGTCCCCCGCTGCGCCGTCAGCGAGAGACGACATGGGGCGTTGCGGGCGAGACGGTGTCCTGCCCGGCCTGCGCCGCGCTCAGGAACCGGGCCTGGTTGCCTCCGACGATGGCTAGTAGGAACCCGCCGAGCACGTTCTGCGCACCGAGCGTCAGGAGCAGGGTGCCGACGACTGGCGGCCAGACGCTGAAGGTCGGGCCGAAGCGGCGTCCCTGCCAGTCCACCAGGACGACGGCCAGGACCGTGAGCCCGGCCAGGATGAACGCGGCGCCGACAATCATCATCACCTCGAGATTGACCCACCGAGACAGGCTCACCGCCAAGGGGTTCGGGTGCCGATATCCCTCGCGCACGCCGTAGAGGTGAGTCGCGAAGGCGAGGATCAGGGCGATGTGGCTCGACGCCACCATCGAGCCCGCCAGCACGGTCCAATAGTTGCCGAAGAAGAACGCGCCTTCGATGTTGCTGGCGAGCGCCCAGGCCGCCGCCGCCAGGATTGCGACGCCAGTCGCGCCGCAGATCATCGCCGGGACAGCGAACACCCAGAACGGGCTCAGCATGAACAGGTAGCGCAGGTGGCGCCAGCCGTCGCGCCAGGGGCGCAGGTGAGGCGGGCGGTTGCGCAGGTCAGGCGAGAGGCTGGCCGGGACCTCGGCGATGACCTCGTCCTTGAGCGCCGCCTTGATCACCATCTCGCTGGCGAACTCCATGCCGGAGCCCGACAGGTTCAGCCGCTCGAAGCACTCCTTGGTCAGCGCGCGCAGGCCGCAATGGGCGTCGCTGGCGCCGGTGCGGAAGAGGAGGTTGAGGATGCCGGTGAGGATCGGGTTGCCGACGTAGCGGTTCTTCCAGGGCATGGCGCCCGGCCGGATCTCGCCCTTGAAGCGCGAGCCCATGCACAGCGCCGCGCCGTCCATGAGCTTCTCGATCATCGCGACGGACTCGCGGAAGTCGTAGGAGCCGTCGGCGTCGCCCATCACCAGGTAGCGCCCTTGCGCGGCCGTGAACCCGCCGCGCAGCGCCGCCCCGTAGCCCCGCTCGGCGATCGGCACGACGCGCGCGCCCAGTCGCATGGCGAGCGCCTGGCTGCCGTCGGTGCTGCCGTTGTCGGCGATCAGAACTTCGCCCTGCAGCCCATGCACCTCGCGCAAGGTCTCGAGCGCCTCCATGGCCCCGCCGATGCAGTGCTCCAGCGACTGCACCTCGTTGAGGCATGGCATAACGATGCTGACGTCGATGCTTCTGCTCGACGCGGATCTTGCAACTGACACCCGGTTCTCCCGCATCGTCGCTCTCGGGCCAGCTATAAACGCCAGGTCTTTCCAGAGTCTGATCGACCGATCAGGCTTCACCATTTGCGCTGTGGTTGGATCGTCTAGTCGTTCGCGACAATATACCGGTCCTGGCCGTCAGCAGAACTAGCCCCGTCGCCGCAGCGGCGAGGCTGGTGACTGCCGCGCTCGGACGTCGCGACGTTCGGCGTGAGCGCAAATCGAGACCTCCCAGGAAGGCGTCGCGATCGGCTAGCAAGGTTGGGGGTTGCGTGTTTAGGTTGTGGCGTGAAGCTAAAGTATGAGCCTGCCCTCGACGGTCTTCGGGCTACAGCCGTTCTGGCCGTAATCGGTTTTCATCTCGCCAAGCCGATCGTGACGGGCGGATCTCTGGGCGTCGACGTCTTCTTCGTGCTCTCCGGCTATCTGATCACCTCCATCCTCGCGGGAGAGGTCGAGGCTACGGGGCGGATCGATTATCCCGCCTTCCTAATGCGCCGGGCACGCAGGTTGTTGCCGGCGCTGTTGGCGCTGTTGGCCGCGTACTGGATCCTCGCCCGTTGCTTTGGCCCGCTCTCATGGCGCAACGGGCGATCGACGTCGCCGCCGCTGCGCTCTACGTCACCAACTTGCGCCAGACTTTCTGGCCGACCAGTACGCCTCTTTCGCCGACATGGTCGCTTTCGATCGAGGAGCAGTTCTATCTTCTCTGGCCATGGGCGCTGATCGTCCTCACCCGCTTGCGACGCGGTCATGCGGCGATTGCGCTCGCAACAGCCTGGGCTGCGTTGACCGCGGCGCGCATCTTTGGCGCAGGCGGGCTACCCGGCCCCGCGCCCTACTATTTCACGCCGTTTCATGCGACCGGCCTTGTGTTGGGCGCGGCGCTAGCGCTTCACCCCGTCACCCTCAAGGTCGGTCGGTTCGCCCTTGTTGCGCTGGTGGTGCTGATCTTCTTCGGGGGCACGAGTAAGTCGTTTCTCTTCGTGCAACCGATCGCCGAGGTTCTCTCGCTTCTGGTCATCGCCGACCCGCCGCGGTTCCTTGCAGGAGCGGCGCCGCGATTTCTGGGCAAGATCTCCTACGGCGTCTATCTGTGGCACACGCTGGTGTTCTGGGTGGCGGGAGCGATGTGGGCTCCGAGCGGCCTTGGCGGAATCGCCGCCTTGTTTGCGGCTTCAATCGCAGCGGGTGCGGCGTCCTATTTTGCCATTGAGCGATGGTTTTTGAGGCCCTCGATAGGAAGGCAAGTCGCAGGGCCGGCGCGGATCTAAATGGAGGGCAAATCGTGCGAGGCGCCGCTTAGTCGGGCCCTCCGCTCGCAGCCGCTTTGCTGCTGTGGGCTGACGCGCTATATTTAAAGTCGATTTGGCGCTGTGAATCTCATGAGCAATTCGTCGCGGATCCAGCTTGTACTCGGGGCATGCGCCGCGATGGCGGCGTACCTGGCCCTGGTCGTCTACAACGGCGGCCACGTGGATTTGACGAGGATCGGCCTGTCCCAGCAAGCCAAGGCGCCCGCCGCCGGGACGCAAGCCGCCGCGCCGAAGCGCTAGGCGTCGCGGTCGCGACGCCCGAGCACAATCAGTTCCAGTAGCGGACCGGCGCGGTGGATGGCTGCAGTTCGTTCAGCGTGCGCAGTGTTGCAGCGCGGGCGGCGGCTTCGGGCGACATCAGCGCGAAGTTGTTCCACTTCGAGAGGATCGGCAGCGCGCAGTAAAAAATCAACATCCAGGCAAATCCACCGAAAATCGCCCACAGCGAAGCGGTAAAGGAAGTTGAAAAGATCGTGAATGCGGCTTCTTCCATGTCGCTTGCTCGTGTTTGTCTCGATCAGACTTGTAACCAGCAATGCTTAATGTCGCGCGAATGATTCGCTGCGCAATCGTTACCGCAGGTGGGCGGCCTTAAGCTTCTGGTCGCATACGCCGGCGCAATCCGTCTCTGGGCTCAGCAACCGCCTCGTTCGGGCGCGACGGCGTGGATTCTTGGCGCGGAGGCCCCGTTCCTTTACTGTAGGTGGTCTGGACCTTGGGTTCGGAGCGGGGGCGTTTTTCCATGCGGTCGAAGGCGAGCATTGCGCTGACGCTGGCTTTGAGCCTGGCCGCGGGCGCCGCATCGGCGGAGGAATTCACCCAGGCCAAGCTGACTGGCGTCATGAATTCGGTGTTCGGCGCCGGAAAGTGGCGCCTAACCGGCGGCTATCGCTCGCCCGAGCGGGAGGACGAGCTGCGCGCTCAGGGGGCGATGACGGTGCGGCCCGGTGGGCTGTCGGCGCATTCGCTCGGCCGACCGGGGGCGTCGGGGGCCTACGACGTGGTCGTGAACGGGATGGACCCCTGGGAGGCGGCGGCCCGTCTACGCGCCGCGGGCGCGCCATTTGCGCGCTTCATGCCCAAGGGCGCGCATGGAAGCCAGGGGCCGCACCTGCACCTCGAGCCGGGCGGTGGAGGCTTTGGCCTTCGTCGTGGCGGCGGGCCGATGGGATCGCCCTGGATGGTAGCGCAGCGCACCCCGGCGCAACAGGCGATGGCCGAGCTCAACGCCCAGGCCGGCGAGGGCGACGCCGACGCCCAGCTTCAGCTCAGCCGCGCCTACGCTGTCGGCCTGGCCTCGGCGCCCGACGCGATCGCCGCTTATGTCTGGGCCGCGCGCGCCGCCGGCAACCCACAGGCTTCGCCGGAGACCCAGGCTGGGGCGGTGGTGGCGCAGACGCAGCTCGCGCAGAACATGAAAACTGCCGATATCGCCTACGCCCGCCGCTTCAGCGACGGCTCCGTCCAGGCTCGGGACGGCGAGCCGATCCGCGTGCTGAGCGGCGGGGCGAGCGTGATCCTGGCGTCGAACGCGCGCTGACGGGCGTTAAGCCGCGCCGCCGAAATGGCGAACGGGCCTTCACCACGTTTGTTTGCACCCGGGAAAGGGGCGAAAGAGCACCTTGCTGCGCGGTTGGGTGGGGCCGCACGGAGGCCTCGATGCTTCAGGTTTTGTTGGGTTACGGGCCGACCGACGAGGTTCGCCACACGGAGCTTCTGGCCCCGCTGCATCCGCTGCAGCTGACGCGCCTCGCCAAGGAGCGGCTTCGTCTGTTCGAACGGGTGGAAGTCTGGGAGGACTGCGTCTGCGTGCTGGCGGCCGCCAAGCCGCGCGGCTTCTGACGGGGCGCCACGGCGCCGCAGCCAGGCGCGACTAGCAGCTTATCGATCCCAGGATGCCAAGCGACCTGCCGCGCACGATGCGGCGGGTCGTTTGCGTTTGGCCCGACCGCTGCGCTGATTCCGCGGCTTACACTAACACCCACAAGGTGAATCGAGCGTCAATCTCAATCTGAGGAAAAATTAAGACTGCGCCGCTATAAACATCCTAAGCGAGTGTGAAATCGACCATGCAATAAAGGGTGGTTGAGTCTAGTGCGCGCATTGGATGTATCCCGTGGCGTGTTCATTGCACGTCTGGTGAAAACACTTGAGAGGCGGCGATGGATTCGCTTGCGAAGGCTGTATCATTTCGGAACGCACGCATGTGCTGCGTGAATATTCTGCGCGACGCGCGTGGAAGCAGTGCTGCCGAGTTCGCGATGATGATGCCGATCATGGCGATCATGCTGTTCGGGATCATCAAGTTCGGCTTGGTCTTCAACAACTACATTCAGCTCACTCACGCTGCGTCGGCAGCGGCGCGTCAGCTCTCGATCAGCCGCGGATCGACGACACCTTACACCGGCACGGTGACGGCGATGCGCAATGCGGCTCCGACGTTGAAGGCGGCCAGCATCAACAGCGTGTTCTATGTGAACAACGTCGCCTGCACGGCCGACAACACGGCCTGCCAGGGCGCCTTCGGCACCACTAGCGGGGCGCAGGCTCGCGTCGCGCTGAACTATCCGTGCAACCTTACATTGCCTTTCATCCCATTCCCCAACTGCAACCTGGGGGTCAACGCCGCGGGGATGGTGCAATGAGACGCGCCGTCAAGCATCGGCTGACAGAATTCCTGGTCCGAGACGACGCGGCGCTCGCGCCGATCCTGTCGCTGCTACTGGTGGTCCTCGTCGGCATGACCGGCATGGCGATCGACGTGGGCCGGGTCATGTGGGTGGAGCGGCAGCTTCAGTCCTCCTCGGACGCCGCGGCGCTCGCCGGCGCCTTGAGCGTCGCCGACAACGTCACGGCCGCGCAGGCCGCGGCGAAGGCCTATAGCGGAATCGCAGGTGGCCTGAACGCCGTGCGCGGCGCCACGTCGGTGTCGATCATCGACAATGTCGATGGCAACCCGAAGATCTGGTGCTCGAGCAAGGTGGCCCCTGCTTGTGGCGGGGCCAACGGCACGACCAGCGGCAAGAACGTCATCAACGTCACCCAGCAGGCGGTCGTGCCGATGTACTTCCTGCGGCTGCTCGGCATGCCGACGATGACGCCGCGTGCGACGTCGACGGCGTCCGCTCGCGGCGGGGCGGGCAGATCGCTGGACGTTGTCGTGGTGCTAGACGCAACGGGGTCGATGAACGATCCGGGCGGTTGTTCAATCGTGGGCGCCAGCAAGCTCGCTTGCGCCAAGGCCGGCGCCTATGCGCTGCTGCAAGGCCTCAATCCCGCGCTGGACCGTGTCGCGTTCATGGTGTTCCCGGGCCTGTCGCAAACCGGCGTCACGGCGAACACGACCTGCGGCAAGACGCTCGACGTCGACACGGGGACGAAGACCTACAAGGAGGTCGCGAACGCGACCGGCAATCCGCCCAACGCTACGTATACGGTCTCGGGGCTATCCGGCGATTTCGCGTCGAGCGGCGCCATCAACGCCAAGAGCGTTTCCGCAATCGTCGTCGGCGTCGGGAAGAGCGACGTCATGGGCCAGACCTGCAAGGGACTGCAGTCGACCAGCGGGAACGGCACCTATTTCGCCGATGCGATCGCCGCCGCACAAGCCGAGCTCACGGTCAATGGGCGCCCCAAGGCGCAGAAGGTGATGGTGATCTTGAGCGATGGCGACGCCAGCACCACCGCCGACAAACTGCCGACCAGCGCCACCAAGTGCGACAAGAACGGGAAGAACTGCGCGCCCATCAACCTGTGCCAACGCGCCGTCGCGAACGCCAGAGCGGCGGCGGCCGCTGGCACCTGGGTCTATTCGGTTGCGTACAGAGCGCCGAAGAGCAGCGGGTGCGAGTATGATACCGAGAACTACTCCGGCGTGAGCCTGAAGGGCCTGAGCGGGTGCGACACGATGCGGAACATCGCGTCCGAACCGAGCAAGTTCTACTCGGACGGCACGAAGACGACAGAGTGCGTATCGGACACCGGCAGCAACACCGACCTGATCGCGCTCTTCAAGAACATCTCGTCCGATCTGACCATGCCGAGGCTATGGCCGGAAGCGTCCGTCTAGGCTTGGCGCGTCGCTAGCTGCTGGCCGGGCTGTAGGGGAAGCATGCGCGGGCGGTGATCGGGACGGTGATGTTCACCAGGACCAGCGGCAGGCGAAGATTTCCCGTGCCCTGCACCTGTGCGCCGTTGGTGCAGGTGTTTGTGGTGATGCGCGTGAAGGTTGGCGACAGCGCGCCTCTGTAGCGGCTCATGGCGTAGGTCTGGACGTTCGCCGGTGTCGGGCACTTTGTCGAGGAGATCGCGCTTGCCGGATTATTGGCGCTCACGGCCAGGCAGCGGGCCGTCCATTGCGTTGCGTCATGCAACTGGGCGGCCGCATACATCCCCAGCGACAGGTAGATCACGCCCAGCACAAGGGCGATGAACAGGGGGACGACAAGCGCGAACTCGGCGGTGCTCGCGCCGCGCTCATCGCGGCGTAATGTGCGGAGCCAGATCACAGCAGGCGCATCCAGGCTCGGCCCGATATCGTCGACGGCAGCAGGTTGGCGACGGAGACGCGGGGGAAGACCGGTGTGTAGGCGTAGGTGACGGTCACGTACACATAGTTTCCGGGGACAGTGGTCTTGCTATTGGTGGGGTCCGGGCAGGTTGTCGGCGGGGATGGGACTCTGGTGCTGAGCGAGGACCCGGACGCTAGGGTGCCGGTGTTGGTGTTGTCGTCAGTGTAGGTGTTGCCGCTGTTCTTGACCGCGTTCTGCAGCACGCCGCTGGCGTTGGTGCAACGATAGCTCTCCACGACATTGGCGTCGGCCACAGACACCAAACTGCCGAGCGACGTCCGCCGCACCGCCTCTGTGACCGCGGTCTTGGCGGTGGGGCACGCGGTGGAATCGGTCACCGGCAACTTTGTGCAAGCCGCCCAGAGCGCCTGGGCGCCCATCTGCGCCGAGTTCCTCACCTGCATGGTGTTGTAGGCGAAGACGCCGACGTCCACGACGCTGGGAATCGCGAGCGCGAAGATGCTGATCACGAGGGCGAACTCGACGGCCGAAGAGCCGCCCTCGCTGTGGACATAGGCCGATTTCATTTCACGAGCGCCGCGCGCAGGATCTGCACCGTCGGCAGGTCGCTGAGGCCGGCCGCCGCGCATCCCGACTTGGACATCGAGAGGCCCGTGCCGTTGGCGTCGTACGAATGGAAAATGGCGATATAGCAGCTCGTGGTTCTGGTCGGTGAGCCAGCTCCGCCCCCGAACGCGACGTCCATCCTGGGCATGTACATCAGGCCGACGATGTCGACGTCGGGCGTGCCGCCGTTCTCCGCCCAGGGACTGGAGGTGTAGGTGGAGGTCGCCAGGTGCGTGTCCTGATAGGCCGCAACGCCGTGCCAAGGCGCGGTTGACGACGTTGGAGCGGTTATGTCTACAGCGCCTGACTTGCCCCCCGTGATTGAGCCGGGTGTAGAGCCAGTAAAGACGAACGTCACGTTGCTCGAAGTCAACGTCGCGTTCATGTTCAAATTGAGATCGCCGTTCTTGACGTAAATCACGCTCGGATTGGTCGGGTTCAGCGTGTTTGTGCCCGACAGGTTTTGAGTGCCGGTATAGACACACGCGCCCGTACTGAGAGCGGCGTTGTTGAACCCACTGCAGTTCGGTGGAGTGGTTCCCGCAGTGCAGGTTGGCGAGCTGTCCCCGGCGTTTACGCCGCAAGGGACCTTCTTGTAGTAATCGACGTAGGGGTCGACATAAACGCCCGGTGGACGATTTTCCGTTCTCGTTGAGTTCGTGCACGCCGAGGAAATTGTGCTCGTGGAGAAGATCGATGGATCTCCACCAATGCCGCCGCCGGTGCATCTCACCGGCGAACCCGGGCCGGTTGACGATATCGAGCAACCTTTCATGTCCGAGAACGGAATGCCGTTTAGATCGAGACCCCTGCCGTTCGAGTCATTACCCGTCGTCGTCAGGCAGGTCGTGTAGCTGATGGCGCTGACCGGTTCGGCGAGCGCGAGGTTGTTGATCGACGTCCCGCGCCCGGCGCCATAGGCGCTGTCGCCGCGAAATCCGACGATCCGTGTCAGATAGATCGGCGTCTGCTTCGTCACGACCGCCAGATAACAGGCGGTGGTGCCGTCCGGACAGGTTGCGCCCCTCGCGATCCCGACGCTGGCGTTGCCCGCGGTCACGAAATAGCAGGTCAGCGACGCGTAGGGGGCCGGGCAGGCGCCGGTCCGCCGCGCGGCGCTGGCGCTCAGGTCGGCGAAGCCGTAGCCGCGCGCGGCGGCGGAGGACCAGCCGTCCCAGGCGTACTCCGGATAGCTACTTTTGACGTTTGTGCTCGCATTGTTCGCCGCCGCGACGGCGGCGCTGTCGGCGGCGTCCTGGGTGGCGCGGCCGATTAGATACCAGCTCGACGACTCGATCCCCAAGCCGAGCACCGCGACGATCGGCACGATCATCAACGCCGTGAGAACGCCGATGTTGCCGCCGTCCGTCCTGAAGAAGCGGCGAAGGCCGCCACGCGTCGAACGCGTCCGCCCAAACATATTCACAGCAACCCCATACCGTATCTAGTTGTGGCTGCTAATCTTTAACAGAGCTTGCCGCGGCTGTCTTCCTTTTCACCTGCACGGCGAATTCCACGCGATCATCTCGCGGATACAGTCGGCACATAATAATCATATAATACTTTAGGTTGGGTTGTTGTTGGCGTTGCGCTGCTGGTTGTCCGGCTTCGCGCGGCTTGAAAGCAGGGCTGCGACGGCGCCCAGGGTTTGGGCGCCGGGGCGAGGGGGCGCTCAAGGATCGCCCACCAATGCGTGCCGCGCGCTGCGGGTCGTATTACGATTTGATCGAAACGTAATAATCGTCCAAGGGTCGGCGCATGACGACCGACACCATTTCCCAACTGGCGCGGCTCAGCGTCAGCCTGCCG